>Ga0256404_1000313_pt1 | contig 125640 bp, 92 predicted proteins | sample RumenRJG_01DNA_FD_185990 | JGI IMG/M metagenome (GOLD analysis project Ga0256404, IMG submission 185990) | Bovine rumen microbial communities from Lethbridge, Alberta, Canada - RJG_01 | ecosystem: Host-associated > Mammals > Digestive system > Stomach > Rumen | place: Canada: Alberta... | reverse complement strand
CTCTGGCACCCCGGAACGGACTATTGTTGTTGTAATGAATTGAAAATTATACAGTTTTTAAATTTTTAACGAAGTATTGATACAGGATATGGATGGAGAGGCGGAAATTATCACTCAAAACCAGAGACTTATATCACATTTTATTCAGCCGATAATGTCATTATTCAGGAACAGATAAGCTGTATGAACCAGAGAGCAATGAAGAATTTTTTAACGGTAATACTCACAGAACTTAAGGTTGAATTTACACACAAATTCGCCGACAAATTATACAGAGAGAATCCGGATAGGGATAATTTCTTTGGATTAACCTGTATGCTTTCTTTCTATGGAATTGAATGTAAGGGGTATTATGTGGAAAAAAAGAAACTTGAAGATGTTCAGCCTCCCTTTGTGGCACAGACAAATTCAGGTTTCATGATGGTTAAGTCAACAAATACAGATTCTGTTGTTTGTGTTGACCAAAAAGCGCATCGTTCCATTCCTAGCAAATTGTTTATCGATTCTTGGACTGGGAATGTTTTGATGATTAAAAAAAGAGATGATTCTGTGGAGATTGAATATTCGACACATAAATCTAGTGAAAGAATTGACAAACTTAAAGCAGCATCCCTTTACACTTCTGTTGCATCCATCGCCATCGGCATCGTATTATTTCGCCTGCCGCTACTTACGGCTTCAAAGCTGGTATATCTTGTATTATGTTTACTTGGCATAGGTGTGTCTTCGATCCTTCTTGCGCGACAATGGAATTCCGGGGTTTCTGTCGGAGAAAAGATATGTGACTTCTTCGGTAAAGGTGGTTGTGATGCGGTCGCATCTTCTCCAGCTTCTAGAGTATTCTTTGGAATAAGTTGGAGTGAGATTGGTGTGGCTTATTTTCTGTCAACATTTATATTGCTCGTTCTGTTCCCAAATACTTATATTGCTTTGGGCGTAATAAATTTATTTACTCTTCCATATACAATGTGGAGCATATGGTATCAGGCCTTTAAGGTTAGAAGGATATGTCCACTTTGCCTTGCTGTACTTATCATTCTATGGGGGCTATTTATTGTCTTCTATTTCTCTAATCAGACGAAATGCACACTTTCTCCAAGATATCTGTTGACTATCCCATTTTATGTTGCAGTAATTCTGGCGCTACATTTCTATTCTGCCAAAATTGATACAATCTTCAGACAAGAAGAGTTAATCAATTCATACCGTTCTATTCTCTGTAGGAGAGAAGTAGTGTCATTACTTCAAAAAAATAGTCCACTTATTGCCATAAACAATGAGGATTCTAGCATCTTTATGGGAAATTCACTGGCAAATAATAAAGTGACGATTATTGCAAATCCCTTTTGTGTTCCTTGCGCTCACGTCATCAAAGTGATGGAACAAATACTTAAAATTAACAAAGACGTCAGTGTGAGGTATATCTTTGTATCCCATAGTAAAGAATCACATGCTGCATCGCTCTATTTATTAAATTCTTATCATATATTTGGAGAAACTGCTATTAACGAATGGTTTAATTTGACAAAACAGGGGAAAAAGGAAAAATTGGTATCTGTAAATGATATGGAATCAGATACATATACTGAAAACGAGATGCAACACCATAAAGCATTCTGTGAAAGAAATAATATTCGTTGGACACCCACAATAATAATAAACGGGCATATTGTCCCTGAGGTATACTCCATAGAAGATTTAGCATACATATTATTCGAATAATTGCGCCCGAAAACATTGATGCCTCATATATGTTTTCGGTATTGTAATGAGGTAAGACTAATCATTAAAATTTATTGCAAAATGAAGAATGCAATTGAACTGTCTCATCAGCAGATGAGAAATGTCATTGGGGGGTCCGGCGACGAGAAAGGAAGTCGTGGTCAAGATTCGACAAGGCATTGTCTGATTGATGGCGAATTGATTTTCGAGACAATTTGCACCTCCGATCTGCAGTGCCAGAACATTTATGGCCCAAAAGCGAAATGCTACTAACGGGAAGGTAATGACATACTTTGTGTTATACATTGTCTAATCAGGGGGTGTTCTCCTAAAAAAGAACACCCTTCTGCTCTAAAATCTTAATAATCATGAAACAGTTTAGATTTTTCCTTTTTATCGCATTGGCGGCAGTGTCTGCTTCTGCTGCCGCTCAGGAGAATAGCACCCCGGTCAAGGTTTACGGATACGAGAACGGGACCGAAGACAATTATCTTGAACCGTCCGAATATGCTGTCTATTATAAGCGTTCACAACTCGTTACGGATGCACAGACAAAAGCGCAGAGCTGTCAGATTGATACTTTGACCCTGATAATCGGACGAAGATGGTCTGTTTTTTATAATACGGAATATGACAAGCGTTTTACCTCATGGGGCAGACAGAATCTCAAGAAATCGAGGCAAGTCACTAAACCCATCTCTCTCCAAGCCGTTCCTTTGTCTACCGTTATCGATAAGAAGAATGCCTCCTCGGATTATTATGAATGCAATCTAGGCGAACCTGAGGTGATATACATCGACCGGATCGGGAAGAAAACCTACTCCTGCCTAAACGCTCCTGAAAGAATAATGAATTTGCAGAAATCCAAATCATCTTTTGATTGGAATCTGTGCGATGCTCAGGACACAGTGCTCGGCTATCCTTGTAAGCAGGCAGAAGTTTCGTATTCTGGTCGGAATTACTCTGCGTGGTATACTACGGACATTCCTATCCCTCTCGGACCATGGAAATTTTACGGTCTCCCCGGTTTGATTCTGAAAATTGAAGATAAGGAGGGATGCTTTAAGTTTGAAGCATTGGGGATGGAGACTATTGATACGCCTTCCTATATCTCAATGGATGATAACCTTGAGAAGGTCTCTTTGAAATATCTCAACAAGGTGGCGAATGAGCAAAGAAGCATAAGGAGGGGGAGTTTTCTGTTTGAAGGCGAATTAATATATACGGAAGCAAGGCCTTATATCTATAACAATATGGAGTTGTCGGATGAATAAATTGATTTCGCGGATAATTCTGTTCTATGTGACATTCTCTTTCTTGTCCGGCGCGCAAACTCTTCGTGCCCAGGACCTCGTCTTGAAAGGGCGGGTCATATCTGAAGAATCATCTTCTCCAGTGCCTGGTGTGGTAGTCTCTCTTCATGCCAAAGATAATGAAAAAGTGCTGGCATACGGATTGACGGATGGCTCCGGCTACTTCTCTCTGCCTATAGCCGGAGACTGGAATGATCTTGTGTTGACAGCGAGTTCAATGATGACCGAAACTATCTCGTTGCCCGTATCAATTTCAGATGACGAGATTTGCATCAAGGTTAAAGAAAAAAAACTGGCAATCCGAGAATCCAAAGTCCAAGCCTCTAAAGTGAGCATGCGGGGTGACACTCTGAGCTATAATGTAGCCAGTTTCTTAAAAGCCGACGACAGAAGTATAGGCGAAGTGCTGAAACGTCTTCCGGGCATCAAAGTTAATTCAGACGGAGAAATATTCTATCAAAATCTGCAAATTAATAAGTTTTATGTCGAGGGGCTAGATCTTTTACAGGGCAGATACGGGCTGGCAACGAATAACATAGATCCGAACATGGTGGCCACCATCCAAATATTGGAGAACCACCAGCCGATTCGTGTACTGAAGGATATGGAGATTCCGCAGCAGGCCGCTATCAACATCAAACTCAAACGTTCTGCGCAAGGGGCCTTCTTCCTCACTGCCCAGGCAGGTTTAGGCCTCTCTCCGCTACTATTCAGCAATGAATTGTTGGGGATGCGTTTTACGAACTCTGAGCAAAGCCTTATGCTATATAAGAACGACAATACCGGCCGCGATATTGCCTCAGAGATGACTTCATTCTACGGAACGGCAACCTCCCCTTTATTGACTTTTTTCTCCCCTGAAGTGTTATCCGCACCATCTATTGACAAAAAACATTTCTTGTTTAACAATGCTAATCTGATATCATTTAATGATTTGAAACTTCTGAAAAAGGGATTCACACTGACAGGTAACGCTAATTTTCTGATAGATCGACAGAGAAAAACCGGCTTCTGGCAGCAAACGGTCATAGACCCGAAGAATCGGAATATCGTCGTGGCGGAAGATTTGTCGTCAAAGATGTTAAAAAGGGAACTGACAGGAACCATAGCCTTGGAAAAGAACGAAGATGACCGCTATATAAACAACAGGACTGATGCGAACATTGCCTGGAATCGGCAAGACTGCACAATAGCTTCTGGTTCGCCGATATCTCAGAAGGCGGAACTCCCTTCTTTTATAGTAGAAAATCAGTTTGCATATAAGACTGCAAAAGATCGCTTTTCCTCTCACCTGCTATTTTCGTGGCAGGATAATTCTTTAGCGGTTTCGCCGATTATGTTGCAGGACCTTAAGGCCCTGGACGATTATGCGGAAGAACAAGTCAAATATGGCCGCCTAGAGTTGGATTTCCGCTATTATCGGAATATCCGATTGTCGAGGCGCCTCTCTCTAGACCTCAATCTCCGCCCCTTCATAAAGGACATGCATTTCACTTCCGGATTTCTGTCTGGAGCTGACAGGTCTGAGGTCAAGACCGACAGCCTGAGAAATGACCTGCTTCGTACAGAGTTGGGGGCAGACGTGGAAGGAGATTTCAGGTATCAGAAAAGATCTTTTACCGCCCAACTGAATGCATCAGGCCAATACCTTTATCTGTCAAGGGATAACCATGTGTCGGCTAAAAAACTAAATCACAATATCTTCCTTCTTGTCCCAAGTGCATATGTTGAGTATAAGAAACGGAACTTAATCTTTAGGCTTGACGCCTCTTACAGGCAAGGAGTTTCTGACATAAGCAATGACTTTTCCGGTTATAATATGTCTTCCTACCGTTCTTTCTCCCGTTCGGATGGAACCTTCTCTCGCTACGGCCGCTTCAGCATAGATGCTGGAATTCATTACAAAGACATAAGCTCAACATTATTCTCCTCATTGACAGCCGGATATTCCCGGACTCACAGGAACACCTTAGGCAGTCTGAATTATGACGGTATTTTGTGCCAGACTTCAGAGATGAAATACGATAATTCTTCCGATTATTGGTGGGTCAATCTGGAATCGGGGAAGGATATTCGCGCGCTGTCCAGTACAGTGAAGTTGGATTCAAGGTTTTCCCATAGCAAATCTTTGACGCTGTATCAAGGACGTATTGTTGATTATGCCATGAGTTCGATTGAAATTGCTCCTTCCTGGTATGCCTTGCTTGGGAGTGTCGCATCGATATCCTATGAGGCCGACTATAGTTTGAGCAAGAGCGTTGTCGATGAGGAGAAGAACCGTATATTGCATAATCTAAGGCAATCCCTGGAAGTCTCCATCGCTCCTTTCAAGAACGCGAATATTAAAGTCGCCGGCAACCATTACTACAATAGCAGCCTTCCGTCAGAGCGTTCTCATTGGTTTATGGAAATGGGGCTCGGCTACAAGTACAAGAAGACAGAATGGATGCTGGACTGGACAAACATATTCAACACTAAAGAGTTGGTCTCTTATTATTATGACCAGATGAGCAGCTATTGTTCTCGATATGGTCTACGTCCTATGGAAATATTGTTGAGGGTAAAGTTCAGCATTCTGTAGTCTGCCGTATCCATAAGTTTTTATCTTCCAGAAGCTTGGAGGAGGCTGTTCATAATTTTAGGGATTTTTCTCGTTTTCGGTTAGGTAAAATCTGAATCTTTTGGCTAACTTTGTAATCCAGTTAGCTAAAGACAATCACTATGAATACAAAGTACGTCTTCGTAACTGGCGGAGTCGCCTCCTCCCTCGGCAAGGGTATAATAGCCGCATCGCTGGCCAAGCTTCTTCAGGCCAGAGGATTCAGGGTCACTATTCAGAAATTCGACCCGTATATCAATGTTGACCCCGGGACGCTCAACCCTTATGAGCACGGCGAGTGCTACGTTACAGATGACGGAGCCGAGACAGACCTCGACCTCGGCCATTACGAGCGTTTCCTTGGCGTCCACATGTCGCAGGCAAATAATGTCACTACGGGACGTGTCTATTATACGGTCATCACCAAGGAGCGCGAGGGCGCTTATCTTGGAAAGACAGTCCAGATTGTTCCGCACATCACCGATGAGATTAAACGCAGGATGCTGCTTCTTGGCAAGAGCGGGAAGTACGACATTGTGGTGACTGAGGTTGGCGGAACCGTCGGAGATATGGAGTCGCAGCCTTTTGTCGAGGCCATCAGGCAGCTCCAGTGGGAACTCCCGGATGAGGACCTGATCAGCATACATCTGACGCTGGTGCCTTATCTGCGCGCGGCCAAGGAGCTAAAGACGAAGCCGACACAGCATAGCGTCCAGCAGCTTCAGCAGGCCGGTGTCCATCCTGACATCATTGTCTGCCGTACCGAGAAGGAACTCAACGAAAATATCCGCAAGAAGGTGGCCCTCTTCTGCAACGTGAAGCCAGGGCATGTGATTGAATCCATAGACGCTCCGAGCATCTACCAGGTACCTCTAAACATGGAAAAGGAACATCTCGACGACATGGTGCTTGAGCATTTCGGCCTCCTTGAAAAGGCTAAAGAAGCTGACCTGGACGCTCTCAAGGCCTTCCTTGCCAAGCTCTACAATCCAAAGCATCAAGTGGACATAGCCCTTGTCGGAAAATATGTCGAACTTCAAGACGCCTACAAATCCATCATGGAAAGTTTCATCCATGCCGGGGCCGCGAACGAGTGCAAGGTGAATGTCCATCGTTTCCAGAGCGAATTTATCACGGCGGACAATGTGGAAGAGAAACTGCATTCCATGGATGCTGTGCTGGTGGCCCCAGGTTTCGGGGAAAGAGGTCTCGAAGGAAAGATTCAGGCCATACGTTATGTCCGTGAGCATGACATTCCTTTCTTCGGAATCTGTCTCGGTATGCAGATGTGCGTCGTGGAATTCGCGCGTGACGTCCTCGGTCTGCCTGACGCCACATCGAGCGAAATCAATCCTAATACTCCGTTCCCCGTGATCGACCTTATGGAGGATCAGAAGTCCACTACGATAAAGGGTGGTACGATGAGGCTCGGTGCCTATGCCTGCAAAGTCAAGAAGGACAGTCTGGCTTACAAGATCTACCGAAAAGAGCTCATTTCCGAGCGCCACCGTCACCGCTATGAATTCAACAGCACCTTCCTAGACCTAATGGAGAAAGCGGGACTCAAGGCTACGGGGCGTAATCCGGAGACCGGGCTTGTGGAGATCGTAGAGATACCGACTCATCGTTTTTTCATCGGTGTCCAGTTCCATCCTGAACTGAAGTCCACTCCTGAGAACCCTCAGCCTATCTTCAAGGCCTTTGTCAAGGCTGCCATGGACTACAGGGTGGAGAAGAAGGGTAACGATGACTACACCGCACCGCACAAAGAGGATGAAGAAGAGGAGAGGGAAGACTTTAAGTAATGAAAGTGCTCAAGCTGATACTCATGACCATATGTCTCGCCCTTCCGCTTGCCTCATGCAGCGGGAGGCCGAAGCAATACAAGGTCGAGACAGTCAATTCCTACCCTCATGACGAGGAAAGTTATACCCAGGGGCTTTTCTTCGACGGGGGAAAGCTGTATGAGAGTACCGGTCAGTATGGAGAGTCGACTTTCCGACTTGTAGACCTCTCGAGCGGCAAGGCTCTGAGGCGTCTGGACTTCGGGAAGAAGTATTTTGTGGAAGGGTCCTGCATCTTGGGCGGAAAACTCTATATCCTTACCTGGCAGGAGAACGTGGCCTTCGAGTATGATGCCAAGTCCCTGAAATTCATCCGTTCGTATTCCTATCCGCGCGAAGGCTGGGGCCTGACCACCGATGGAAAACAGCTGATAGCAAGCGACGGCTCAGCCAAGCTCTTTTTTATGGACGGAAATTTCAAGGTCCAGAAGACGGTGGAGGTGAAGCTGAACGGCCGCCCGCTCAGGCTTCTGAACGAACTTGAGTGGATTGACGGGAAGATTTGGGCGAATGTCTACACCTCCGATATGATAGTGATAATAAACCCTTCGAACGGAGAGGTGGAGGCTACGGTGGATTGCACCGGACTGCTGCCGCGTCAGCTGCGCGACTCAAGGACCGACGTGCTGAACGGGATAGCATATAATCCGATAGACAAGAAAATATATCTGACCGGGAAGTATTGGAAAAGGCTTTACGAGGTCAGGCTGATTGAGAAATAACTTTTTTACATAACAGCGGGGGTACTGGCCTTTCGGCCGGTTGAGATTATACCCATGAACCTGATCCGGGTAATTCCGGCGTAGGGAAGGCTTTCTCGATGTGCGCTATGTGCGCCGACCCCTTGCATAAAACACAAAAAATATGCGAGGTTTTATTTTACTTTCAACCTTAGCCATTTTCATGGCTCCAGCCTCCGCCTTTGCGGATGGCGGCGTGGAGGGCGAAGTCGTCCTTCATGAGAAACTTGACAGCGTAGTCGTTTCGGCTTCGAGGGCCGGGAGCAAGACTCCTGTCGCATTTACGATGGTGGGAAGAGAGGAACTCCGGAAATCCAATCCTGTCAATTCTCTCCCGATGATTCTCAATCTCCAGCCTTCGGTCGTAACCTACAACGAGGGAGGTACCGGTCTTGGCAATTCCACCATGACGATCCGAGGATCCAAGGGCTCCCAGATCAATGTCACTCTCAACGGCATCACTCTTAATGATGCGGAATCCCAGGAGGTCTTCTGGGTCAACATCCCGTCTCTTTCGAGTCTTATTTCTTCTGTCCAGCTCCAGCGCGGACTCGGGACCTCGGCCAATGGTGCCGGTGCCTTCGGGGCCAGCGTGAACATGAACACGGCTTCCGTATCGACGGAGCCTTTCGCCAGGGCTGACATTTCCATGGGTTCATGGAATACTTTTGAGACGACCGCCTCGGCCGGTACCGGACTGAGCAAGAACGGGCTCTATTTCAACCTCGCCTTTTCGCGAGGCTATACCGACGGCTATATAGACAATGCTAAAGTCCGTTCCAAGAGCGCTTTCGGAGTCCTCGGCTGGATGAATGCTTCAAACTCTCTCAGACTTACCTGGCTCATGGGAGACCAGGTCAGCGGCATCACCTGGGACGGCATTGACAAAGACATCTACTACAGCGACCGCACTCACAATGACGCCGGCCTTTACACTGACGAGTTCGGGGGAGTTCACCGTTATGACAACCAGACCGACAACTATACTCAGAACCATCTCCAGCTGAACTATACCCATAGTTTCAGTCCAGCTCTCTCCTGGACGACGACTCTGAACTATACCCGAGGAGACGGCTATGACGAGTATTACAAGGAGAGGAAGAAGGTGGCTGATTACGGTTTCCCTTCGGTGATGGCCGGTACGGACGGCAATGATTTCTCAGAGAGCGACATGATCTATGACAAGAAGATGGGGAATGACTTCTATGTCGTAAACACAGACCTGCGCTATAAGAGCCGTGTCCTTAACTTGACAGCCGGGGCGAACGTGAGCAAGTATCATGGAGAACATTGGGGCAAGGTTTTATGGGTCAAGAACTTGGGCGACAACTATGACTACGCTTCCTTCAACAAGGCGGACAAGTGGTATCGTAACGATGCCGATAAATGGGATGCCTCTGTTTTCGGCAGGGCGGAGTGGACTCCTGTTGACTGGCTGACTGCCTATGCGGACTTACAGTATAGGTATGTGGACCTCTCCATGGCCGGCCCAGATGATGACGCAATGCCAATTGGCTATGACCATTATTGGAGTTTCTTCAATCCGAGGGCTGGCCTGACATTCAATTTCGCTGAAGGTCAGAAGGCCTATGCTTCTGTGGCTCTCGGGCATCGAGAGCCTGGACGATCAGACATCAAGGAGAACGTGAAGGGCGAACTCAGCCCGATCAAGCCTGAGAGGATGGTCGATACGGAGGTCGGTTATGAGTACAAAAAGCCAGGACTCAGCCTTGGCGCGAATCTCTATTTCATGGAATATAAAGACATGCTCCTCGAGACCGGGAAGCTTTCCTCCTCAGGCTATGCGATCAAGGAGAACGTACCTCGTTCATGGCGCAGAGGAATCGAGCTCACGGCTTCGTGGGAGGCCTTTTCATGGTTGAGGCTTGACGCGAACGGAACATTCAGCGACAACAAGATTCGTGACTATGTGAAATATGTCGAGGTCTACGGCGGGGCGAAAGGCGAGACCGAACCTGTCCCTTATGGGACGACAAACATGCTCCTTTCCCCTTCTGTAATAGCCATGGGGCAGGCTACGCTTAATCCTTGGAAGAATCTTCCTTCGAGCCCATTGCATTCTACATGGTTTTCCATGAATGTAAAATATGTCGGCAGGCAGTACATCGACAATACTGAGCGCTTATCCCGCAAGATTCCCTCATACGTAGTCTCTGACCTGAGTCTCGGCCATGAATTCAGCCTCGGGAATGGATTCCTCGGCCTGAGCGGATATGTCAACAATATCTTCAACAACCATTACTATGCTTCCGGCTGGGGCTGGGACGGAGTCGATAAAACTTCAGGAGATAAATACGGCGGAGTCGGCGTCTACCCTTCTGCAATTATCAACTTCATGCTAAAGCTTTCCTACAGGTTCTAGCCGCTTTTCCTCTCCGGCAGATTACTTCCCGGCAGAATCAAGAGGGTTTTCTCCTCGGCAGAATCAAGACGGATTATTAAATATCTGGAGCACGTACGGCTCCATACTAAAAGGCTCGAAAGGGTGTATGGCGACCGCCATCCACTATCGAGCCTTTTTCATATAAGACCAAGCCTCAACCTCGACAAGTCAACTTAATCCTGCAAAATCTATAACGGTATTGCACGTGAAAGCCGTGGTCGGGTACGGCCTGACCGTTTTCTCGTTGGCAATGTCATGGAACTGCGTTGTCCAGGGTGGATTGAAATAATAAAGGTCCCGCTTCGCAGCGGGACCTTATCCTTTGCTTTTCAGGTTAGTAGTGTGTTACTTTAGGGTTAATAATCAATGGTTAGACGAAAACTTTATCTCAAATTATCATGTAATGCAGTTAATAAGCGAAAAAGCAATATTTTTTATCGTTTTACTTCTGCAAAGTTATCAACTTTTTGAATAATTGCAAAGTTTTTCCGGGAAAATTTTTAATCGTTTAAGAGTTTTTTATCGGAAAGCAGCTTCGGACGTCGCTCTTTCGTGAGTTTGAGCGCCTGCTCATCCTGCCATTCCCTTATCAGTTTAGGGTTGCCGCTGAGAAGCACCTCTGGAACTTTCCAGCCTTTGTAGTCGGCCGGCCGGGTGTAGATAGGAGGGGAGAGCAGTCCGTCCTGGAATGAATCCGTCAAGGCCGAGGTCTCATCGGTAAGGGCGCCCGGAATCAGGCGGACAATGGCATCGGAAACGAGGGCGGCCGGGATCTCGCCTCCGCTGACAACATAGTCTCCGACAGAGATTTCCTTGGTGATGAAATGGTCGCGTATCCTCTGATCAATGCCCTTGTAATGGCCGCAGAGTATCATGAGATTCTGCTTGAGACTCAGTTCGTTCGCCATCTCCTGGCTGAAATTCTCCCCGTCTGGAGACATATATATGATTTCATCATAGTCCCTTTCTGCCTTTAGTTCAGAAATCATCTTGTCTACCGGCTCTACCATCATGACCATGCCTGCGTCCCCACCATAGCTATAGTCGTCGACGGTCTTTCTGGGGCCAAGTCCATATTTCCTGATGTTGTGGATCTCGATATCAACGAGACCCTTCTTAATAGCCCTTCCGACGATGGAATGGCTGAGAGGACTTTCTAGCAGTTCCGGTACTACCGTCAGGATGTCTATCCGCATTTGATAACCAGTTTATACTTATTTGTTTGCAAAATTAACGAAAAATAAAAGAAAATTTAGGTATCTTTGTCAATCCATGCATAGGCATGGCGAGAATTATTAACGTAACACTGAATCGTTATGAACGAAGAAATCAATCCTGATCCATTGAAGAATGTTTCAGATGTAGAGGATGAGTCCAAAGTGGCCGCCGAGCCTGAGGTTAAGGCTGAGGCCGCCCCTGAGGCAGAAAAGGCTGCCGAACCTGAGGTTAAGGCTGAGGCCGCCCCTGAGGCAGAAAAGGCCGCCGAACCTGAGGTTAAGGCTAAGGCCGAACCTGAGGCGGAAGAAGCTGCCAAGCCTGAGGTCAATTATGCTGCGATGACCCTTTCCGAACTTGGAAAGGCCTTCGAGGACCTTATGGCAGACCCGGAGAGCATGAAATTGAATAAAGAGGCCGAGGCCATCAAGTCCGCCTTCTATAAGAAACTTTCCAAGGCCAAGGCTGAGGCAGGGCTGGAAGCTCCACTCGAACCGACTGAGGAAGAGGCGGAGAATGCCGAAGTCGAAACCGCCGAGTCTGAGCCGGCCGAGAAGGTCAATCCTTTCGAAGCCGTAGAAAACGGATTCAAGGAGATATACTCTAAATATAAGAAGGCCCGCGCCGAGTACAACAAGAAGCTCGACGAAGAGAGAGAAGAGAATCTGGCCAAGAAGCAGCAGGTTGTTGAAGAACTCAAGACCCTCATCGACAAGCAGGACGATGTCAGTGCGCTCTTCCCTGAGTTCAGGGCCCTCCAGGCACGCTGGCGCGAGATAGGGCCAGTTCCTCAGCAGAGTTTCCGCGAGCTGAACGAGACCTATCAGTTCAACGTGGAGCGTTTCTATGACAAGGTCCAGATCAACCGCGAGATGCGCGACCTTGACTTCAAGAAGAATCTTGAGGTGAAGGAGGGTCTCTGCCAGGAAGCCGAGAAGCTTGCCGAAAACGAGAACATCGTCGAGGCTTTCCATGAGCTCCAGAAGCTCCATGAGCGCTGGAAGGAGTATGGCCCGGTGGATAAAGAGCATCGTGAGTCCATCTGGGAGCGCTTCAAGGAGGCCACTGCCGTAATTAATAAGAAGTATCAGGCCTATTTCGAGGACCAGAAGGATAAACAGGTCGAGAACCTCGCCGAAAAGACCAAACTTTGTGAGGAAGTTGAGGCCATAGCCGCCAAGGAGGACATAAAGAGCTCCAGCGACTGGAACAATCTTACGAAACAGATTATTGACATCCAGGCTTCATGGAGGAAGATCGGCTTCGCAACGAAGAAGGAGAATCAGAAGATTTACGACCGCTTCCGCGCCGCCTGCGACAAGTTCTTCGACCGCAAGAGGGAGTTCTACACCGAGTTCAAGGACAGCATGAACTCCAACATGGACAAGAAACTCGCCCTTATCGAGAAGGCTGAGGCGCTTAAGACGAGCACCGACTGGAAGGCTGCCGCCGAGGCGTTCAAGGAGCTTCAGAAGGAGTGGAAGGAAATCGGTTCTGTGCCGAGGAAGAAGTCTGAGCAGTTGTGGAAGAGATTCCGCGCCGCCGCCGATGAATTCTTTGCCGCAAGAGACAGCAACGCCAAGCCTGGCGAGAATTACCATGCCAACCTGGAGGCGAAGAAGAAGCTCATCGAGGAGATCAAAGCCTTCGAGCCAAGTTCCGACGCTCAGGTCATGAGCGATGCTCTCCAAACCTACCTGGACAAGTGGCAGACGATCGGCTTCGTTCCTTTCAAGGAGAAGGAAGGAGTCAACGCCGCCTTTGACGAGGCCATGAAGTCGAAGTTCCCGGATTACAATCCTCACGATAATTTCGCCGGCAGAATTCAGAGGGGAGCCCGCAGGATAGGGGAGAGGGTGCAGCGCACGGCTCTTTCTGAGAAGGACAGGCTGATCCAGCAGTACAACAGGCTCCAGGAGGAGATAAAGACATACGAAAACAACATCGGCTTCTTCGCCAATTCCAAGGGAGCGCAGTCCTTCGTCGACCAGTTCCAGAAGAAAATTGACTCGGCGAAAGCCCAGCTCAAGGAACTTGAAGGAAAGATCCGCGGACTCGGCCAGTCTGAGGAGGCCGGTGAAGAAGACAAGAAAGGAGAGGAATAAAGGCCAATGGATAAAAATACCATCTGGGGCTTCGTGCTGATCGGAGTGGTCATTTTCGGATTCACGTGGTATCAGTCGAGGCAATACACAAAACAGGTTGAGGCGCAGATGAGGGCTGATTCCATCGCCAGGGCGAATGCTCCGGCGGTGGATTCTTCTGCGGTGGCATCCGCCGACACCCTTGCGATAGAGGATTCACTCGGACTTGCCGCTTCCAAGGCGGCACTTCCGGCCTACAAGGACAGCCTACTGGCTTCCAGCTATGCAGGCGAGGAAAAATTTTACATGCTGAGCAATGATAAGGTAAAGATCGCCTTCACTTCGAAGGGCGCCCAGCCTTATTCCGCCCAGATCCTCGGCTATCATTACTATAAGGATTCTACAGACCTCTACCTCTTCAAACCGGGTCAGAGCGAACTGGGCTACAGCCTCTATGCCGGCGAGCAGATCAACACTAAAGATTTCGTCTTTGACGTGGTCGAGCATAGCGATTCCCTCCTGGTCATGCGTCTTCCTTTTGAGGGGGGCGGCTATATCGAGCAGAGATACAGCCTCAAGCCTGACTCCTATATGGTCGACAACGTCATGTCCTTCATCGGGATGGACAAGGTCATACCGAAGAATGTCTTCGGCTATGACATGGACTGGAAGGTCACCATTCCGAGGATGGAGAAGGGATACAAGAACGAGTCCCAGTACTCAAAGCTTGACTATTATTTTGACGGGGAAAAGAAGCCGGGTGAAATCGGCAGGGGCCGGAGCGGAAGCAAGCGAATCCAGACCCGTTTGAGTTGGTTCGCCTTCCAGCAGCAGTTTTTCTCCATTATCGTCAGAAGTGAGGAGGAGTTCTCCTCGGGCAACCTTGAGATAAACTTCCTTCCGGAGGATGATCCGAACCGTTCTCTGATGACCTGCGAGGCGAGCATGAGCAACGAATTCCAGCTCTCCGACCAGATCGTAAGGCATAACGAGCTCTATTTCGGACCTAACAGTTTCCATCGACTCAAGGCCCTGGGCCACAAATATGAGAAGATTATTCCTTTGGGAGGCTGGATGGTCGGCTGGTTCACAAGATATGTGATCATCCCTGCTTTCGACCTTCTGAGCAGACATATAGCCAACTTCGGAATCATCATCCTGCTCATGACCATCATGATCAAGATTGTGGTGCTTCCGTTCGCGTACAAGTCTTACTCATCTTCTGCCAAGATGCAGGTCCTCAAACCTGAAATAGACAAGCTTAACGAGAAATATCCTAAGGCTGAGGATGCGATGAAGAAGCAGCAGGAGCAGATGCAGCTCTATCAACGAGCCGGCATCAGTCCTATGGGAGGCTGTCTTCCGATGCTTCTCCAGTTCCCTATTCTTTGGGCGATGTTCAGGTTCTTCCCTGCATCCATCGAACTTCGTCAGCAAGGCTTCCTCTGGGCTGAAGACCTGAGTGCATATGATTCTATCTGGGATTTCGGGACGAGGATCCCTATCCTCGGAGATCATATCTCCCTCTTCGCACTTCTGATGGCCATCTCCATGTTCCTTTACACCAAGGTGGTTTCTGGCCAGCAGATGTCGGGGAACGACCCTAATGCGCAGATGATGAAATTCATGAGCCTCTACATGATGCCTGTCATGATGTATTTTATCTGCAACAGCCTTTCTTCTGGATTGAGCTACTACTATCTCATATCGAATATCCTCACCATGGTCGAGACTTTCATTATAAAGAAGTTCTTTGTCCATCCTGAAGATATTCTCGCAAGGCTCAAGGCTACCGAGGGTAAGAAGGCTCCGAAGAGCAAGTGGCAGCAGAGGCTTGAGGAAGCGCAGAAGATGCAACGCAAGGCTCTTGAAGAGCAGAGAAAGAAAAGAGGTTATTAGAATATGATGATCAAAGAGAATATTCTGAAGATCAAGGAAGAACTGCCGTCAGCCGTAAAGCTGGTGGCAGTTTCTAAATTCCATCCCGTTTCTGAGTTGATGGAGGCCTATGAGGCGGGCCAGAGGCGCTTCGGTGAGAACAGGCCGCAAGAATTTGCTGAGAAGGTTCCGCGGCTGCCATCTGATGTAGAGTGGCATTTCATCGGCCATCTCCAGACCAACAAGCTTAAGCTGGTCCTGCCATATGCCTATATGGTGCAGAGCGTGGATTCGCTTCATCTGCTTCAGTCTGTCGAGGCTTGGCTGACTGCCAATCCTGTCAGGAAGGAGCCTCTCCGTGTCCTGCTTGAGATGCATCTCGGTGCGGAGGAGACAAAACATGGGATGAGTGAAGAGGAAATCTGTGGAATCCTCCTAGAGGCCTCGAATTATCCGCATGTGTCCTTCTGCGGTCTCATGGGGATGGCGACCAATACCGATGACCAGGAGAGGATCCGCTCTGATTTTGAGAGGATCGCCTCTTTCCGGGAGAAGGTGGCGGCCACTTATCCTGATCTTCCTCTCAACGAACTTTCCATAGGAATGTCAAACGACTGGAGGATTGCGGTCGGCTGCGGCGCCACTATTGTCAGGATCGGAACTGCCATTTTCGGACCGAGAGAATATTGACGGCAGGCGTCTTTCAATTTGCAACGTTTAAGGCTGTTTTTTCTTTCAGACAATTTGTCAAGAGGGGCTTTCGGGTATAAATTTTGCGATGTAATCTCCACGAAATTGAATGACAATGTACGTGGGTTCCGGATTTTTTTCGTAAATTTGCGGGCACTTGAAAAAGCAATATCAACTTCTTAATTTATAAAGAACAATGATTAAAATTGGTATTAACGGATTCGGTCGTATCGGCCGTTTCGTCTTCCGCTCCACTCTCGAGGAGGCCAACAAGAATGATGTAGAAGTAGTTGCGATCAACGACCTTCTTTCTGTTGACTATCTCGCTTATCTTCTTAAGTATGATACCATGCACGGCCGTTTCGACGGTGAGGTTTCCGTAAAGGATGATCACACTCTCGTTGTAAACGGAAAGGATATCCGCATCTTCGCTGAGAGGGATGCAGAGAACATCAAGTGGGCTGAGGTAGGCGCCGAGTACGTCGTTGAGTCCACCGGTTTCTATCTGACCATGGATCGTGCCGAGAAGCATCTCAAGGCAGGCGCTAAGTATGTAGTTCTCTCCGCTCCTTCCAAGAAGGGTGAAGACGGTCGTCAGGCTGACATGTTCGTATGCGGTGTCAACACCGATACCTACAAGGGCCAGCAGATCGTTTCCAACGCATCTTGCACCACCAACTGCCTCGCTCCTATCGCCAAGGTTCTCAATGACAACTTCGGCATCGAGACCGGTCTCATGACCACCGTTCACTCTACCACCGCTACCCAGCTGACCGTTGATGGTCCTTCCAAGGGTGGAAAGGACTGGAGGGGCGGACGTGCCGCTTCCGGCAACATCATCCCTTCTACCACTGGCGCCGCAAAGGCTGTTGGCAAGGTAATCCCTGAGCTCAACGGCAAGCTTACCGGAATTTCGATGCGTGTACCTACCCTCGATGTTTCCATCGTTGACCTTACTGTCAACCTCAAGAAGCCTGCTACCCAGGAGGAGATTAATGCCGCGATGAAGAAGGCCTCCGAGACCAACCTCAAGGGTATTCTCGGATACACCGAGGATGCAGTCGTTTCCAGCGACTTCCTTGATTGCCCTCTGACCTCTATCTACGATGCTACCGCAGGTGTTCACCTGACCGATACCTTCGTAAAGGTCTGCAGCTGGTATGACAATGAGTTCGGCTACAGCCACAAGGTAGTTGATCTCATCAAGATCATGAACAAGTACAACACCAAGTAATTCTTGGCCGAATACGATTGGAAGGTGACTCGAAAGGGCCACCTTCCTTTTTTTTGTAGATATGCGAGGAGGATGCAGGGTGCCATTGGGATTCCCTTTCGCTTCGCTTCTCGAGAATCAAGGGAGCAATTGCGGAGGGCTTCGTGGGACTTAGCCGCGACGGAGTTCGTCGATCATTGCGGCGGCGACGGCGCGCGATGCTCCGCGGCCTCCGAGGGCTGAACGGATTTCGGCGTAGCCGGAGAGCATCTTTCCTCGGTATTCCGTATCCTCGATGAGTCGTCTGACTTCTGAGAGAATATTGTCGGACGTGAAATAGTATTGGATAAGCTCTCTGAAACAGAGCCTGCCGAGAATGAGATTGCCGAGCGAGATGAAATTGATTTTTATTATCTGTTTGGCTACATTGAAATTGAATTCAGTTCCACAGTAGCAGACCACCTGGGGCGTGCCGATCAGGGCGGTCTCCAGAGAGGCTGTTCCTGAATTGACTACAGCCGCGACAGAATTCTTCATGACTCCGTAGCTGTCGCCGAAAACGACTTTTACGTATGGCCTTCCGCCAACGTATGGAGAGTAATCCTGCATGGACCTCGACGGTGCGGCGGCCAAGACGAAAAGATAGTCCCGGTAGGCTGGCAGAGCGTGAGCCTTGTCCGCAAACCCCATGAACGCAGGCATCATGGAGGATATTTCTCCGTTGCGGGAGCCTGCCAGAAGGGCGATCATGGGCCTGTCTTCCAAGGCGTGCTTCTTGAGGAAGTCTTCTCTTTTCTGGTTCATAGCCTCGGACATATCTATGGCATCGATGAGAGGATTGCCCTTGTATATGTAGGAGACCCCTTTCTTGTCGAAATATTCCTTCTCGAAAGGAAAGACGATGAATAGTTTGTCAACCCAGGCTTTGAGTTTCTTGACTCTGCTTTCTCTAGAGGCCCAGACCTTCGGCGCAATGTAGTAGAAGACCTTGATTTTTTCGCGGTGGCAGAATTCGGCTACGCGGAAATTGAAGCCAGGATAATCAATCAATATGACCACGTCGGGAGCGAAGCGTTTTATGTCCTCTCCGCAATTCTTGAGTCTTCCCGCGTACTTGTTCAGATGGAGAAAAATCTGGCTGAAGCCTATCACGGCCCCGTCCTTGTAGTCCTGGACAAGACCCGTACCTTCCTGATGCGCATGGAAAACCTCATCCATGAGTCCGCCACCCCAAAAACGGATGTCTGCGGCGGGATCTTCTTCATAAATGCCCTTCATCAGATTGGAACCGTGAAGGTCGCCGGAAGCCTCGCCGGCTATGATGTAATATTTCATGAGTATAAATTGTCTGGACCCAAGAGCCGCTATTTCTTGAATTCGCGGTTGAAGCCGAGTTCTGCAAGTCTTTCTACTTCAGCGTAATCCGTCATGTCGACCTTGTCTGGGACGACGGAAATCCAGCCGTCCATGTTCAATCTGAAATCAGCGCCGGGAGTGTTTCTGTCATCGTCTGTGAAGGTTCCCAGCAGCATGAAAGGCTTTTCGCCTTCTTCGAGGGGGCCGCTTGTCTTGTCTTTTGAGATGTTGATCCCGAAATGCTCGAGAATCTCGTCCGGGTTCCACTCCTGCACTTCTCGAGTCCAGGTGTTTATTCCCTGATGGGCGGCTTTGACTCCCTTGATTTGCTCGGGCGGCAGGGCCGGGAAATTGATATTGTAGAAGATGCCGTATTTGCCGGGATAATCTTTGAGCAGTCTTTCGAAGATGTCGGGAAAGAAGCACTCTACGCAGGAGAAGTCAGGATTTTCCTCCATGGAGTCTATGGATACGCCAATGGAGCGGCAGTCATTCAGGGCGGCTTCTTCGGCGGCGCCGAGAGTTCCTGAATAGCAGGCTCCGGCTCCGGCGTTTGTGCCGTGATTAACTCCGCAGACGACAACGTCCGGCTTTAGGTCCTTGAAGGGGTAGTTCAAGGCGAACTTTACACAGCTTGCCGGTTTTCCGTCGAAATATGACCAGCGGACTCCGTTCTCGTCAAGGCCGAGATCCTTGTAGGCGAGGCGGTGAAGCCCAAGGTCCACGCCCATGGACATCCCGCTCTGATGGTGCTTTGGGGCGACTACGGTCACTTCTCCATATCCGGAAAGTAGTTTGGCGAGTACTTTTATGCCCTTGGCCAGGTAGCCGTCATCGTTGGTGAGGAGTATCTTCATTGTTGGTCGTTCAGTTTTTATTACAAAGATACGATTTTGTATCTTTGCTACACGAATTTGTAAGTATGAAATCTCTCAGAGAAATATACAGGATCGGCCGCGGCCCTTCAAGCAGCCACACCATGGGGCCGCAGAGAGCGGCTGAAATCTTCCTTTCCGAGCATAAGGAAGCCAAGGGCTTCAAAGTGACCCTCTACGGCAGTCTCGCCGCTACGGGCAAAGGCCACATGACTGATGTGGCCATTATCGACGTGCTTTCAGGGACGGCGCCTGTCAGCATACTCTGGAAACCCAAGATTTTTCTCCCTTTCCATCCTAACGGGATGGATTTCGAAGCTCTTGACGAGAGTGGCGAGACCGTGGATAAATGGACGGTATACAGCATCGGCGGCGGGGCTCTGAGCGAGGGGAAGGAGGATGGGGACAGATTCTCGACCCCGGAGGTCTATGACATGAACAAGATGACTGACATCCTCCGCTGGTGCGAGAAATATGGGAGAAGCTATTGGGAATATGTCGACGAGTGCGAAGGTCCTGACATCTGGGACTATCTGCAGACGGTGTGGGAGGCCATGAAAAGAAGCGTGGAGAGGGGGATCAACCATGAAGGCAGGCTCCCTGGTCCGCTTAATCTGGCGAGAAAGGCTCCGGTCTACTATGTGAAGGCCACAGGATACAAGCAGACCCTTCAGACGAGGGCTCTGGTCTATGCCTACGCCCTCGCGGTCAGCGAGGAGAACGCTTCCGGTGGGGAAATCGTGACAGCTCCTACCTGCGGTTCGAGCGGGGTTCTGCCGGCCGTGCTCTATCATTTGTCGAAAGGCCACAATTTTTCGGACACCAGGATTCTCCATGCCATGGCTACTGCCGGGCTTTTCGGGGATGTGGTTAAGACTAACGCCTCCATTTCAGGGGCGGAGGTGGGCTGCCAAGGTGAGGTCGGAGTCGCCAGTTCCATGGCTTCCGCAGCCGCCTGCCAGCTCTTCGGTGGCAGTCCAAGACAGATAGAATATGCCGCTGAGATGGGTCTGGAGCATCATCTCGGCATGACCTGCGACCCGGTCTGCGGCCTTGTCCAGATTCCATGCATCGAGAGGAATGCCTTCGCCGCCGCCAGGGCCCTGGACTCGAATCTATACGCCTCTTTCTCAGATGGAAGCCATCGTGTCTCCTTCGATCATGTCGTGGAGGTGATGAAGCAGACGGGCAAAGATTTACCCTCCCTCTACAAGGAAACTGCAGAAGGAGGGCTTGCAAAAGATTTCAAAGAAGATTAATAATTCTCAGCCTTGATCTGGAAGTAAGACTTAGGATGCTTGCATACAGGGCAGATCTCAGGAGCCTTAGGGCCGATGACGATGTGTCCGCAGTTGCCGCATTCCCAGATCATGTCCTGGTCTCTGGAGAAGACAATGCCTCCCTTTACGTTCTCAAGAAGCTTCTTGTAGCGGGCCTCGTGAGTCTTCTCGATTTCAGCGACTTTCCTGAAAAGAAAAGCGATGTCGTTGAAGCCTTCTTCCTCAGCAGTCTTGGCGAAGGATGGGTACATTTCAGTCCATTCGTAGCCTTCTCCTTTGGCCGCATCTTCAAGGTTTAAGTCGGTTGTAGGGATGTCGCCACCCTGAAGGAACTTGAACCAGATTTTGGCGTGCTCTTTTTCGTTCTTCGCTGTCTCCTCGAAGAGGTTTCCGATCTGTACATAACCGTCCTTGCGGGCTTTGGACGCGTAGAAGAGATACTTGGTGTGAGCCTGAGACTCACCGGCGAAGGCCGCCATGAGATTCTTCTCTGTTTGTGATCCTTTCAGTTGCATAATAGTTTCTTATTTCATTTCAGCAAAATTATTAAATTTGAAAGAAATTATCAACCCAATCAGTTATTATTAGTCTTATCTTATGGCCGAAAAGGTTAATGGCAAGAAGCCTGGTCATATGGCGGAAAAGCTCGAAAAGAGGGCCGGAAGCCTTAAAGGCAAGAGAGCAGGCAGAAAGCGTAGAGGCAAGAAGAAGGCTGAAGGGAAGAAACTTCTGTGGATTCTCCTCTCGCTTTCTCTGGCGGCGGCTTTGCTCTTCTGGCCTGTCCTAAGCCGTAGGAAGGAAGGGAGCGTAGGTCCTAAGGTGCCTCCGGGAAACTGGTCATATGGAATAGACCTTTCGCATAATAATGAGGGAGATGTCGAGTGGGACAGTCTGGCCGTCATGATAGACGGGAGAGGGAGGCTCGTGGACAATTTCAATGCCGCGAAAGAGATTCATCCGGTAGATTATGTGTTCATAAAGGCTACCGAGGGCATCTCCATGAAAGACAGGAAGTTCAAGGTGTACTGGAAGGAGTCTTCAGGCCACTCTTTCGCCCGGGGTGCCTACCATTTCTTCAGGTCAAGCAAAGACCCGAAACTTCAGGCGGAGAATTTTTGCAAGACTGTGGGCCGGCTGAGCAGCGAAGACCTGCCTCCGGTGTTGGATGTGGAGACTATGCACCGCGGCTGCACCAAGAAGCTTCTTAACGAGAGGGTCCTGGTATGGCTCAAGAGCGTTGAGGCCTATTATGGAGTCAGGCCCATAGTCTATACTTCGGAATCCTTCGCGCTTGATGTCCTGTCTGCTGAGATAAGCGGGAATTATCCTCTCTGGATAGCCCATTACAAGACCGACAGACTGAGCGTGGAAAAGTGGCTCTATTGGCAATTCACTGACAAGGCCTTGGTGCGAGGGGTCCAGAGGCCAGTTGACCTTTCGGTGAAGAAGTTCTAGAGGCTTCCGAGCACTTCCAGAATTTTCGGGATCAGCAGGCTGTGGACGAAATTCTCTTCCATGAAATGGGTCCCGTCGTAGATGGTGTAGGCGCCGGAGTCATGGGGAAAACTTTTGCCGGAGACAGCGCCGCTCCTGCCGAAATATTTGTTCCAGAGGCGTATGCTGACTACTCCTGTGCGCCGGTAATGGTCATGTGCCCCGAAGAAAGCGAAGAAATAATCTTCCGAGCCATTCATGGGAGTGTTGGCCAAGGCCTCCTTCAGGTGGGCATGATATTTTCTCAGAGTCTTGTAGGAGAAATGGAGGGTCTGCCTGTCTCCCGGCCTCGGTTTCCATATCCAGTCGCAGAGGGCCTCCACTCCGGGGATGAGAGTCAGGAAGGAAAGTTTCCAAAGGTAGGATGGGGCTCCCAGAGAAGGGGAGACAAAGATATGGGGCAGGCCTTTTATGCGGATGGCCTGGATGGAACCGAGCGATTCGCCCACTATCAGCCGGGGTTTCAGTTCATCTACCCAGGTGGCTATCAGGGGCGCCGCCTCCTCCGGGTCGAAGGGGTAGGTGCGGACAACGACATTGACCTTCCATGAGGAAGGAGCATAGGCATCGATATTTTCTTTAATGATCGAGGGGATGCGGCTGTCTCCGCCTCCTCCCATGCCATGGATATATAATATTGTCTGCTCTATCATCCTTTTGCAAATTTAAATAATTTATATAAATTTGTCGGGATGGCTGAAAAAAATAGTGTTCAATACTAATAATCACATGTATATTAAACCTTTACTCATAGCGGCAGTGATTCTGGCGCTTCCCGCTGCAGGCAATGCCCAGTCGGCGAGACTCAAAGATCCGGGTTTCAAATTCAAAGTCATAAAGGAGAACCCTATTACTTCAATCAAGGACCAGAACCGTTCAGGTACCTGCTGGTGCTTCAGTGCAACCAGCTTCTTCGAGTCCGAGGCCATCAGAATCAACGGTATAAAGGACACTACGGCTTATCCTGACTTTTCGGAGATGTTCACCATCAGCCATTCCTATCAGGACAGGGCGAAGAAGTACGTCAGCATGGACGGCAACATCTCCTTCGGCGCCGGCAGCGAATGCGAGGATGTTCTTCATATCATAAAGGATTACGGCATAGTTCCTAACGAGGTTATGCGCGGGCTTAACTACGGAACGGCTCTTCCTGAGCATTACGAAATGGATGCCGTTCTCAAAGGCGCGGTAGACGCTGTCCTTACCAATCCTAACAAGAAGCTCACTCCGGCATGGCCAAGGGCTATAAAGGGTATTCTCGATGCCTATCTGGGCGAGTGCCCTGACAGTGGCTTTACCTACAAAGGAAAGTTCTATACGCCTGCAAGTTACAGGGACTCTTATAAGATCAATCCTGACGACTACGTAACCCTCACTTCTTACACCCATCATCCTTTCTACTCAAAGTTTGCCATTGAAGTCGGTGACAACTGGCGTCAAGATCAGGCCTACAATGTGCCTCTCGACGAGTTCTGGGATGCTATCTGCTACGCCATTGAGCACGGTTACACCATGACCTGGGGCGGAGATGTCAGCGAACCGGGCTTCACCCGAGACGGAGTTGCGTATCTGGTGGATGTCAAGGCCGCGGGCCCTATGACGGACCGTCAGAGACTAAACGGAATTGACCCTGAGAAGGCAGCCGTTAAAGATACCCTCCAGGCTCAGCCTAAGGAGCTTGCCGCTTCCCAGGAGATGCGCCAGATGGAGTTCGAGAACAAGCAGAGCACAGATGACCATGGAATGCATGCCTTCGGTATCGCTGAGGACCAGTGGGGAACCAAGTACATCATGATTAAGAATTCATGGGGCAAGTATGGTAAGTATGACGGAATCCTTTATATGTCCGAGAATTATTTTAAGGAGAAGACTGAGGATTTCATGGTCAACAAGGAGGCTCTCCCTAAGGCCCTTAAGGCAAAGCTTGGAATTAAGTAGAAAGTATAGATATGGTGATAGTCAAGCATATACCGAATTCGATCACCTGCCTGAATCTTCTTTCGGGCTGCATAGGAATCGTGTTCTGTCTCAAGGGACGGCTTGACGTGGCCTTTGTCCTGATGCTCGCGGCGGCGGTCTTCGATTTCTGCGACGGACTCGCCGCCAGGGCTCTCGGGGCTTATTCAGACATAGGCAAGGAGCTTGATTCTCTCGCCGATGTAGTCAGCTTCGGGGTGCTTCCGAGCATTATTCTCTTCTCTCTGATGGAGATTTTTGCGGGGCCCCGTTCGCTATTCTCCTATCTGCCATTTCTGCTTGCGGCCTTTTCCGCTTTGCGTCTGGCGAAATTCAATCTCGATGAGAGGCAGCATGATAGTTTCCTGGGCCTCGCGACACCGGCTTCGGCCATGATCTGCGGATCCTACGGCTATCTGGTGCAGAAGTATTCTTCGCTCGCGCTGGAGCATCCTGTTTTCCACATCGTCTTCATCCTCTGCCTTACAGCTGTTCTTTGCGCCTTGATGGTCAGCGAGATACCGATGTTCAACATGAAGTTCAACAAGCTCAGTGAAGAGGCTCTCGCCGCCATGAGTGAAGATGAAAAGAAGGCTCTTGTCATGAAGGAGAACCTCAAGAAGCAGAAAAGAATCGCCTTCATCACGATTGTAGTAATAATCGTGGCTACGGTCTCCTGCCTGGGACTGAACTGGTCGCTGGTTTTCTTCCTGACCTTCATGGCCTACATCATCATGAATCTGATATTCCGGCTCTTCCCTTCGACGAGGTAGGGCGAATCGGCAGAGCAGTTAAAGGGCGGCCGGAAGGCCGCCCTTTTTTGATTTCACCGTCCGCCGGGCCTGCAAGGGGCGCATAGGGAGCTATTCTCCCGAAATGTATTTGTCGTGGCTGTGGAGCCAGCGTCCTAGAGCCTGGGCTATGTTTGCCTTGGCGAGGCAGGAGTCGAGAATGTCTTTCTCGGGAGTGTCGAAGGGGGTGATTTCCAGTGTGTCATAGAAACCTTCCCGGAGAAGGGCTTCTCTGTCGTCAATCCTTCCGGACATCAGCAGCACGGGAATCGATGAATCTTTCTTCGAAACTGAGAGGCGGACGGCTTCCAGCACGCCCTGGGGCACCTTGCCTTTCAAAGTCTGGGAATCCGACCTTCCTTCTCCTGTTATTACGAGCGAGGCTCCTTTTATCTTTTCCTGAAAAGCACTCAGCGAAAGGACCTCTTCAATTCCTCGGCGCATCTGCGGATGGAGAAAGGCGCACATTGCCCCACCCACACCCCCGGCGGCTCCGGAACCTGGGGAGTGGAGAATGTCTTTCCCGCTATATTCTGAATAGATGTAGCAGAGGCGGCTCATCCAGTCGTCGAGGGCCGCGACCATTTCCGGCCCGGCCCCCTTCTGCGGTGCGAAGACCTGGGTTGAACCGCCGGCGCCGCAGAAAGGAACGTCGACGTCGTAGAAGCCGGTAAAGGAGCAGCGGGAGAGACCCTGGTGACGGCGGCTGCCGTCGATGCAGGTAATGTCCCCTAAGACCGCCCGTCCGTCTTCGAGCTGGCCTGCGGGAGTGAAGAAGCGGTATCCGAGAGCCTGCAGAAGGCCGGTTCCTCCATCGCAGGTTGCGCTGCCTCCGAGACCAAGCCAGATTTCCGAGACCCCCTCATCCAGGGCGGCGGAGATGAGTTCACCGGTGCCGTAAGATGTGGCGTGCAGGGGATCGCGTCTTTCCTGCGGGACGAGAGCCAGGCCGCTGGCGGCCGCCGTCTCGATAATCGCGACCTGGCCGTCGAAGGCCAACCCGAAGGAGGCGGTCATGGGTCTGCCGAGAGGGTCGTGGACCTGAGCCGTGACCCTCTCTCCGCCCACGGCTGAGGTAAGTGCCGCGCTGAAACCCTCCCCACCGTCAGAAACAGGGAGGGATATGACTTCGTCCTCCATTCTGAAAGCTCCCGCGGCGGCTTCCTCCGCTTCAGAGGAAGAGAGGCAGCCTTTGAAAGAGTCTATGGCAAGGACGACTTTCATCTCAGATTGTCCTGCCCGGATAGGCCTTCAATCCGGCCTCGAAGACATCAAGCGCCTTGCGGAGCTCTGGAACTTCGAGCACGTAGGCTATGCGGACCTGGTTGAGACCCTTTCCAGGAGTCTTGTAGAAAGAGGCCGCCGGGGTGGTCATCGTGGTCTGGGCGTCGAGGCGGAAGTCCGTGAGCATCCATTTGCAGAAGGCTTCCGAACTGTCTACCGGAAGCTCCGCCACGGTGTAGAAGGCTCCCAGAGGCATAGGCGTGAAGACTCCTTCCATGGAGTTGAGCCTCTCGACAGCATAGTTGCGGCGGCGAATGTATTCTTCCCTTGTCTCGTCAAAATAAGATTGAGGGGTGTCCAAGGCTCCGAGAGCGGCATATTGGCCGAAAACGGGAGGGCAGAGCCTTGCCTGAGCATATTTCATGGCCGCCTTCATGACTTCCTTGTTGTGGCTTGCGATGCAGCCTATCCTGGCGCCGCAGAGGTTGTAGCGCTTGGAGACGGAATCCACGAGGATGACGTTTTCCTCAAGGCCTGGAATGTTCATGGCGCTGAAATGAGGCTCGTCCGTGTAGCAGAATTCTCGGTAGACTTCGTCTGATATGAGGAAGAGATCATGCTTCTTGCAGATTTCTCCCAAGGCAAGCACGGCCTCCTTGGTGAAGAGCTTTCCCGAAGGGTTGCAAGGATTGCTTATGAGGATGGCCTTGGTCTTCGGGCTGATGTATTTCTCGAATACAGATGCGTCCGGTATGTCGAAATTGTGCCTGATGTCGGTAGGAACGGCCTTGAGGCTGACCCCGTTCTGGAAGCACATGGTGTTGTAGTTGGTGTAGTATGGCTCGACTACGAGGAGTTCGTCTCCCTCGTCGCAGGTGATCTGGATGGCAAGATTCACGGCTTCGCTTCCTGCCACGCACATTATGATCTCGCTTTCGTCAAGCTCTATCCCTACTTTTTTATAATATTTCCCGACCATGCCTCTCCTCAGTTCGATGAGTCCTGCGGAATTGGTGTAGGATACATGGTGGAGGTTGAGATTGCGTACGGCGTCCAGGGCGCAGTCCGGCGACTTGATGTCAGGCGCTCCGACGTTTAGGTGATAGACCTTGATGCCCGCAGACTTGGCTGCGTCCGCGTAAGGGACTAATTTCCTGATTGCAGAAGCAGGCATCTGCTGGGCCTTTCTTGAGATCGTTGCCATTTTTTTCGTTTCGTTTTATAAAACAAATATAGGGTTTTAATCTCGGAATTTTCTATATTTGTGAACGACTTAACAAATATTCTCAGATTTATGTCAACTTTTAGACAAAGGGCAATGGACTTGGCTGCAAACCACCAGCCGGAAAGATTCTTTGAGGACAAACGTCCGATTTCAGCTTATTTCGGGGAAGATGTTTTCGACCTCGACAAGATGAGCCGTTATCTTTCTCCGTCCGCGTATGCTTCCGTCAAGGATTCCGTACAAAACGGGAAACCTGTAGACAGAAAAGTGGCAGGTGAAATCGCGGAAGCGATGAAGACTTGGGCTCTTTCAAAGGGCGCCACTCATTTCACTCATCTTTTCCAGCCTCTTACAGGCAATACCGCCGAAAAGCATGATGCCTTCCTGGATTTCAGGGACGGCAGGCCTGTAGAGGCCTTCAGTGGCGAAGCTCTTGTCCAGCAGGAACCTGACGCTTCCAGTTTCCCTAGCGGCGGCCTGCGCAACACTTTCGAGGCCAGAGGCTATTCAGCCTGGGATCCGACTTCTCCTGTCTTCATCCTTGACGGGACTCTCTGCATCCCTTCTGTCTTCGTCTCCTACAATGGCGACGCCCTTGACATGAAGGTGCCTCACCTGCGTTCTCTCGAGGCCCTCAGCAAGGCGGCCACCGAGGTGGCGAGGATTTTTGACCCGGAAGTGAATTCCGTACATGTCAACATAGGCCTTGAGCAGGAGTATTTCCTCGTGGACGAGAGCCTCTACAACGCCCGTCCTGACCTGAAGCTCTGTGAGAGGACCGTCATCGGCCATACTGCGGCCAAGGACCAGCAGCTGGCCGACCATTATTTCGGAGCCATCCCGTCAAGGGCCGAGGCCTTCATGAAGGATTTCGAGACCGTAGCCTACAAGCTGGGCATCCGTCTTATCACCAGACATAACGAGGTAGCTCCGAACCAGTTCGAATGCGCTCCTGTCTACACGGACGCTTCAAGGGCCATCGACAACAATATGACCTTGATGATCATCATGCAGAAGGTGGCCGGAAAGCATCATCTGAGGGTGCTCTTCAGCGAGAAACCTTTCGACGGAATCAATGGCAGCGGCAAGCATTGCAATTGGTCCATGCAGTCCGACAAGGGCGTGAACCTGCTCAAGCCTAGCACCGATCCCGAGAAGAATCTCCAGTTCCTGGCCTTCTACTCCTCGGTGGCGAAGGGAGTCATGGACCATAACTTCCTCATCATGACCAGTGTCTGCGACCTTGGCAACAGCTACCGTCTTGGCGGCAACGAGGCTCCGGTCCCGATCATGTCTATTTACTCCGGATCTGCTCTTACCGCGCTCTTCAAGGATATAATCAATTCCAATCCGAACCATTTCAACAGCAAGGCCGGCTTCATGAAGATAGCTGAAGAGCTGCCTGAAATCGAGCTGGACAACACCGACAGGAACAGAACCTCTCCTTTCGCTTTCACTGGCAATCGTTTCGAGTTCCGCGCCCTCGGTTCTTCAGCCAACGGAGCCAGCGCCAGCTATGTCATAAATTCCGCAGCCGCCGAGAGCCTGAAGGAATTCAAGGCCGAGTATGACAAGAAGATTGCAGAGGGAAAGGACAAGAAGCAGGCTGTCCTGGAGACCGTCAAAGACTTCCTCATAGCCGCCTCACCTGTGATGTTCGACGGAAACGGCTACAGCAAGGAGTGGGCTGAAGAGGCTAAGAAGAGAGGCCTTGAGGGTGTCACGAACGTTCCAGAGGCTTACAAGGTTTACCTCACGAAGTCTACCGAGGATCTCTTCGGCAATCTCGGAGTCCTCTCCAAGAGGGAAATAGAGGCCCGCTACGAGGTCCTCAATGAACAATACGTAAAGAAGCTTCAGATAGAGGCCCGCGTGCTGGGTGATATCTGTCTCAACCACGTAATCCCTTCGGCGGTTGAGTATCAGAACATTCTTCTGAAGAATATCAAGGAGACCAAGGCTGTCTTCGGCGACGAGTACAAGGAGATGTGCAAGTCCAGCATAGAGACTGTCAGCAAGATTTCCGCTTTCATCAATTCACTCCAGGCTTACGTGGCCGAACTTGTCGAAAGACGTAAGAAGGCCAATGCTGTCGAGAATCTTCCTGAAAAGGCCAGGCTTTACTCGACAGGAGTCAAAGAGATGATGGATAAAGCCCGTTATTGCGCAGACCATCTCGAAATGCTCGTCGATGACGAGCTCTGGCCGCTGCCTAAGTATAGGGAGATGCTGTTCTTTTAACTCCTAAACATGATTGTGGGGAAGAAGACATTCGCTATAATATTTATCGTCATAGGTGCGCTGACCCTCTCTTCGTGCGGTCGGCGCACCCTTGGCGGTTACAAGACCATCCCTTTTGTGGAGAAAATTCTGAAGGATACCACCTCCAGGGATTTCCGGCTTGTCTCCTCATATCAAACCCTCGACCATTCCGGTCCTATAATGGTGATCGGCACCCCTAAGGAGGCGCTCAGGATGACCGAGGACATTCTTACGAGCGACAGGTTTGACAATGTTGACGGTCGGATGGTCAGCGACAGCCTTCCGGATTTTGCGGGGGAGACGGTTTATGCTCTGCTAGACCAGGCCAATTCGCGTTATTCCGGCTATTTCGGAATAGGGAACGAGGAATTTCTTCAGGAGACGGCTGTGCGCAATTTTCTCTATGCTATGGATACGACGACTCTTCTGAGTTCCTATGACATGGAGCGCAAAGTGAGGAAGCCGAAGGCCAAGGTTATAGTGCTGGCTTCATCCTATCTTTCAGCTTACGGCTACTATGACATTGACACTCTGATAAATATGGCTGGGAATAAGGTGCCTATCCTCGCCACGGTACAGTCGATGTATGAGTATGCATGGTCCAGACATGGCAAGGGCATCCGCATAGGCATCTGGTCTTCGCCTGACCTCATAGGGAATGGGGTATATTCTGCAGTTCTCGCGAGGGAGGGGGATGATGCTGCCGGAACTACCATCCAGGCTTTCGCCCCTGACTCTTCCGAGATCCTCACAGACAGGCTCATCAATTTTCTCAACCTCTACCGGGACGCAGGCAACAGCGAGCCTCTGGACGTGCTCCTGCTCGATGACCCGGACGTGGATATCCATGAGCTCAAGGCCGCCACGGATTCCATCATTAATTCTGACGGCGAGGGCCGCCGGTCGTTCAGCAAGCTTCTTGGAAAGGATTTCGAATGCGTCGACGCGGGTACGGCGATTTCATGGCAGTGTTTTACCCTCATGCGAGAGCGGAACTGCTTTACTCACAAGATAGCCTATCCTGCTTTCAAGCCATATATCACTGTTCCAGTCACGAATCTTCCGATCGATGCATACATGGACGACGGAAGTCTGGCGGACAGCTATAAATACAACAGGGCTCCGGATTCCGGTTCGGCAACTTATATTTCTATCGAGATGAACGACAGGTACGTTCCCGAAGAGATAACTGCCTATATGCAGGAAAAGACCCCTAAGACATATTCTCTCTATGTACGCTAAGAGTATTTCCCAAGAGGATATAGATAAGCTTCAACTCTCAAGTTTCCCTGGGAAAATCACGGTGATAGACAAGCTCGGGAAAGAATTTGATGAAGCCGTCCGCTATCTTGCGGCCAAGGATGTCATCGGTTTCGACACCGAGTCCCGTCCCTGCTTTTCGCCCGACCAGCCTCACTATGGCACTTCTCTGCTCCAGCTATCAGGGGCCAAGAAGGCTTTTTTGTTCAGAGTCAAGATGACGGGCATACCTCCGAAGCTTTGTTCCATCCTTTCCAGTAAGAAGATTCTTAAGGTCGGAGCGGCCACGGCTGATGACGTCCGCGGGCTTCAGAAATATGCCAAGTTCGCTCCCGAGGGCTTCGTGGACCTTCAGAAAATGGTCTGGGAGTACGGCATCAGGGATAAGAGTGTGAAGAAGATGAGCGCTATCATCTTGGGAGTGAGAATCTCGAAGACTCAGCAATTATCGAACTGGGAGGCCGAGACTCTGTCGGAGCCTCAGAAGAAATATGCGGCTACGGATGCATGGATTTGCCGAGAGATGTACAAGAAGCTCATGGATAGCGAAAAGAATCCTCTGAGTCCCGAGGACATGCTGCCGAATCCTCCCAAGAATCCGGCGGCGGTTCAGGGGCAGTGCGTGCCTGAGGGCGGGCAATTCTCCCCCGCCACTGCCGCTGGGCAGGTTCCGGGTTCGGATTCCAAGGCGGACAAAGCCGGGAAAAAGAAACGCAGAAACCGACACCGCAATAGAAATCAGCGCCATAAGGCGCCAAGTCAAGACAAGAAATGAGCAAGGTAATACTTAAGAAGGGCAGGGAAGAGTCCCTGCTTCGTTTCCATCCGTGGGTCTTCTCCGGAGCCATCGCCCAGATCGTGGGAGAGCCTGCAGAGGGGGATGTAGTCGGAGTTTATTCTTCAAGAGGAGATTTTCTGGCCTGCGGGCATTACCAGATCGGATCCATAGCGGTCAGAATCTTGAGCTTCAATGACGATGCGCTTAAGCCGGACTACTATAAAAACATGATTGGCAGTGCTTTGCATCTTCGTATAGCTATGGGCCTGGCGGTGAAGCCCGGGGAGGATGCTTCGGGAAGAAAGACCAATTGCTATCGTCTTGTTCACGGCGAGGGAGACGGACTTCCGGGGCTTATCGTCGACTGGTATGACGGGGTCTGTGTCATGCAGGCTCATTCCGCCGGCATATTCAGGGCGAAGAAGCAAGTCTGTGAGGCTCTGAAGGCGGTTTACGGGGACTCTCTCAAGGCCGTCTATGACAAGAGTTCCGGTACAGCTCCTTTCAAGGCTGGTCTTGAACTGGTGGACGGCTATCTCTACAAGAAGGAAGGCTTCAACGATGATGAGCAGACCGTTATCGAGAATGGCCACAAGTTTCTCGTGAACTGGACCGAGGGGCAGAAGACCGGTTTCTTCCTCGACCAGAGGGAGAACAGAGCCATGGTGGAGAAATTGTCGGCCGGCCGTAAAGTGCTGAATCTCTTCTGCTATACCGGAGGCTTCTCAATCTATGCTTTAGGCGGAGGTGCCCTTCATGTCGATTCAGTGGATTCTTCCGCCAAGGCCATGTCCATGGTGGAGAGGAACGTTCTTCTCAACGGCTTCGATCCATCCATGCATAACTCATTCTGCTGTGACGCTATGGATTATCTCCATGACTCACCGGAAGGCGAATATGATCTGATGATTGTCGATCCCCCAGCTTTCGCGAAACATCGCGGCGCCCTCCATAATGCACTCAGGGCGTATCAGCGTCTGAATGCCGCGGCGATTTCCAAGGTAAAACCAGGCGGCTTCATCTTTACTTTCAGCTGTTCTCAGGTAGTGGACAAAGAGGCTTTCGCTCTCGCCGTCTTCTCCGCCGCGGCTCAGTGCGGCCGCCGAGTGAGGATACTCGACCGCCTCAATCAGCCAGCCGACCACGCCGTCAACATCTACCATCCAGAGGGCGAGTACCTCAAAGGCCTCCTCCTCTACGTGGAATAAGCTGCAACCTTACACTGCTTCTTCCGCATATAATGAAAAATATGCCTCTAAGTATTTGGAAATTGGCAAGCTTTGACTATATTTGCATTCCCTGACAAGGTGCTATGGCCGAGTGGTTAGGCACAGGTCTGCAAAACCTGATACTGCAGTTCGATCCTGCATGGCACCTCAAGATTAAGCCTCAACAGATTTCTGCCGAGGCTTTTTCTTTTTTCCCCGGTCTTTCTTCCGCTCATGTCCAAATTTTTGACTTCTTGTCAAGAAATTAGACAGTTCCGGCATTGTCTATGCCGTTCTATCTTCCTTTATGTCAATTACTTATTCATTATTGAACGGATTTTGCTCTCTAAGCTGTACAGGTTAAAGCCATATCAACATGGATATAAAAATTGAACAGTCAAAGTGGGATAAGAGGAAGAAGTATGTACCCTTCATCGCAGGGGGCCTCGTATTGTGCGGCCTATTTTCGTGGCTTGCCTTCGGAAAGCTAAGCTCCACGCTTAGCGTCAAGGAAAGGGATCTGGGCATCGTCTCGGTCGAGGAAGGAAAATTTGATGACTACATCTACATCGACGGCCAGGCGGCGCCGATAAGGGTCGTGCAGATAAGTACGGAAGAGGGCGGAATCGTAAGGTCCAAAGTTGTCGAGGAGGGGGCGCATATAAATGAGGGGGACGTTATTGTCGAGCTCTCCAATTCCAATTTGGACCTGGAAATCATGAATGCGGAAAGCGAACTCGCAGAGAAGCAGGACATGCTTAGAAATACGCAGATAAGCATGGAGCAGGAGACTTTGAATAATAAGACGGAGAAGCGCCAGCAGGATATGGAGGTTAGAAGGAAAGAGCGTGCCTATAGGCAGCAGAAGGCTCTTTGGGAAGAGAATCTGATAGCGAAGGAGGTCTATCTCCAGGCTGAGGAAGATTGGCAGCTGGCTGTGGACAAGCAGAAGCTTCTTGACGACAGGCTGGAGAAGGACGAGAAATATCGCCAGGCTCAGCTTGACCAGATGAATGACAATCTAGACAATATGCGTCAAAATGTGCTCATGGTCAGGCGCCGCAAGGAGAATCTCAAGGTCCGCAGCGCAATCAGCGGAGAGCTGGGAAGTCTGAACGTGGAACTTGGCCAGAATGTGGCGGCAGGGCAGACCATAGGCCAGGTTAATGACCTGAGTGATTATAAAATCACAGCCCAGATTGACCAGAATTATCTGGACCGCGTGACCACAGGCCTTAGTGCCGCCGCCTCGATCAATAATAAGGAGTACAGGCTTATTCTGAAGAAAATCTATCCGGAAGTGAAGGATCAGCGTTTCAGAGTGGATTTTGTTTTCGATGGAGAGCGGCCTGACAACATCCGTTCAGGTCAGACTTTCCATCTGGATCTCCAGCTCGGAGATCCGAAGACCTGCATTTTCATCCCGAAGGGGACCTTCTACGGCGTGACGAACGGGAATTGGATTTTCGTGTTGGATAAGGAAGGGAAAAAGGCTTATAGGAGGAAAATCCGCATTGGCATTCAGAATGCCAGATATTATGAAGTTCTGGAAGGCCTTGAGCCTGGAGAGAAGGTCATCCTCAATGGGTATGATGCTTTCGGAAATTATAATATATTGAAAATCAATCGATAGGTACAATATGACATCGCATTTCAACCTGAGGTCTTTTATCACTTTTCTCTCAAGGAACAAGGGCTATACGGCTGTCAACATTTTTGGAATGTCTATCAGCCTGGCCTTCATCATATTGATCGCAACCTTTCTGACGCAGTCCTACAGTATAGGCGGCGACCAGAAGAACAGAGACAATATCTATCTCCTGGCAACCAAGGTGTTCGAGGAAAATAAGGTCTATATGCCGGGCCATCAGATTTATCTCAGAGGCCTTGTCAAGGACTTTCCTGAAATAGAGGCGGTATGTGCCGTCAATGGCAAGAAAAACACCTTCTTCTACAATGGGAACGGCACCGAGGCAAAAGCGTTTTTCGTGGACAGTTCCTTTTTCACCATCTTTGATTATCCTATCGCTGAGGGCGGACTGTCTTCATGCATACGCAATCCAGACGAGATAGCCGTCTCCAGATCTTTCGCCAACAAACTTTTCGGGAAGGAGGATCCTATAGGCAAGACTATCAGCCTTGAGAACAGGGCTCCTCTGAGGATCAGTGCGGTGTTCAAGGATTTCGAGAAGACCAGTCTCTTCTTTCAGCCTGACGTTATCCTTGCTTTCAGTCACAACGATGTCAACAATGTGGCCGACATGGAGATCTATGCGGAGCAATACGGCGTGAACCTCTTCGGCTCTTTTCTCTTCGTCAAGACCAGGCCCCGGACAAGTCTGGAAGGGAAGGAAGACGCTCTGACGAAACACGTTCATTCCGTCTATCCAAGATACGGCAGTGAGGATTTCAAGACTATGACGATCCCTGTCCGATATGATAAGATCTATATGTCCGGCTATGATATGAACGATATTTCGGACGTAGTGCGTAGCAGCGACAAACTCCTTATCTCCATGCTTGTCAAGGTCTGCCTTGTCATCCTTCTCTTCGCCATGCTGAATTATATCAATCTTACCGTAGCCTTGTCGGTGTCAAGAAGCAAAGAGATGGCCACGAGAAGGCTTTTCGGAGCCGGGCGCAAAGAAATCATGAGGAATCTCATCTTTGAAAGCCTGACTATGAGCGCTGCCGCGGGCATTTTGGCGCTTATTGCCGCGGCCGCCCTGCTCCCTTTGACAGGATCGGTGCTCTCAACCTCCATGAACGCCCTAACCATGTTCTCGCATCCGCAGCTCCTGGGCTTCATCTTGGCCGTTATTCTGGTCGAAGGCGTACTGGCCGGCATAATTCCGGCGGTAATAATTTCACGGCCGAATCCTATTGATGTTGTCAGAGGCACTTTCAGACGGCAGTCCAAGATGGTCCTCAGCAAGATCTTCATCGTCATCCAGCTTTTCATATGTATAGTCTTCATTACTAACGCTTTCACGCAGGTTGCTCAGATAAGACATCTGGTGAATCTTCCCTTGGGCTACGAGACTGACCATATTATGACTTTGTCTTCCGGAGCCTTCTATGGCCAGGACGGGAAAAGGTTCAGTGATGAAGTCAGGAAGCTGCCTTTCGTGACCGATGTCACACGCTCGTTTTCAACTCCTTTGGATGGCGGAAACAATGTTACTTTCATGAGTCAGGGGAACGAGGTTCAGTCTTTCCAGATATTCACTGGAGATAGTAATTATCTGAAATTCTTCGGCTTCAAGATTCTGCACGAACTCAATCCGGACTTACGCCCTGCATATTACGTCTCTGAAAGCACCTTGGCCAAAATGGGAATGAAGAGCGGCGATCCCAGACCAAGTGAGAAACTCGACACCATGCATGTAAGATATTTCTTCGACAACAGGACTACCACTTATAACGGCTGCATATCGGATTTCCGCATCTTGGATTCTGACGGAAGCGACGGTCTGTGCGCTATGGTCTACCTGGATGATGCCGGTAATTATTCCACGTTGAGCGTCAAGGTGAGCGGAGACGAGGCCTATGCATATCGTGAAGTGTGCAAACTGTACAGGGAGACATTCCATCAGGATCTGAACATGGAACATCCTTACATGAGAGATCAGATCAGGGCGAATTATTCCAGACAGATAAGAATATCCACACTCATGTCTGCCTTCGCACTCGTGGCCATGATCATAGCCTTCCTTGGACTGATGTCCATGAGTTCATATTTCATGCAGCAGAAGAGGCGCGAGATGGCGATACGTAAAGTCTTCGGCTCCAAGAGCGCCCAGATTAATCTGAGACTTCTCAAGATTTTCGCCCTCTATGTGCTTCTCTCCTTCGTGATCGCGATTCCTTTTGTATGGCGAATAGTCGGAAGCTGGCTGATGAATTATCGGCATCGTATCTCATTCTGGCCATATCTGCTCCTCGCGGGAGCCTTGACCGCTCTCGTTTCTCTCATGGCTGTCTTCTTCCAGAGCCATGTCATAGCCAATGAGAATCCTGTAGACAACCTGAAACAGGAATAGGCTGCCTTTTCATGCCATACTCTTTGATTAGTAATAGTTTATATAGTTAAGAATATGATAAAAGTTGAAAACCTCTCAAAGTCTTTCCGTACCGAGGAAGTGGAGACAATAGCACTCAACAAAGTCTCTTTCGAGGTGGCGGACCATGATTTCGTAGCGATAATGGGCCCTTCGGGCTGTGGAAAATCAACCTTGATGAATATCCTGGGCTTGCTGGACAATCCCACATCCGGCAGATACTTCCTCTCCGGGAAGGAAGTCGGAGGTCTGAAAGAGAATGAACGCGCCGACGTCCGCAAGGGGAGAATTGGCTTTGTCTTCCAGAGTTTCAACCTGATAGACGAATTGAACGTCAGGGAAAACATCGAGCTCCCTCTGACATATCTGGACATAAAATCTTCAGAAAGGAAGCATATGGTCGATGACATCATGGAGAGGATAGGAATTAACCATAGGGCCGAACATTTCCCACATCAGCTCTCCGGGGGACAGCAGCAGAGGGTGGCGATAGCTCGCGCCGTAGTCTATAAACCGGAATTAATCCTTGCAGATGAGCCTACGGGAAACCTCGATTCTAAGAATGGAGCAGATATCATGGCGCTCCTCTCCGATCTCAATAAGGAGGGTACGACTATAGTCATGGTGACGCACAGTGAGCGCGATGCGGCCTATGCCCACCACACGATCCGTCTTTTCGACGGCCAGATCGTCGGTTGATAGCGCCACTCTGGGGATAGGGGGAAGACTCTTGGAAATATGGAGGATTGTAGATAAATTTATGGGAGAATCCAGATTCCGACAAAGATAGGAATGGCCGTGAATGTGACGCGAAAGGGGACAGTGCTCGTAGTCGATGACAACAGGCAGGTCTTGACGACGGTGAAGATGCTTCTCGAAGATTATTTCGAGAAGGTGGTCTGTGTTGCAAATCCCGTGGAAATCCCGGAGAAGTTGAGGACGGAAAAGCCACATGCTGTCCTTCTTGACATGAATTTCACCTCCGCCATAAATAACGGAAACGAGGGCCTTTACTGGCTTGGGCAAATCAAAAGGCTCTCTCCTGGAACCGGCGTAGTTCTCTTCACCGCCTATGCCGAAATAGAACTTGCGGTGCGTGGCTTGAAAGAAGGTGCCTCTGATTTCATAGTGAAGCCTTTCGATAACGGAAAAATGGTGGCGGCCATGACTGAGGTGAGGGACAGGGTCATCGGAAGCGGTAATCCGGGCGGCGAAGGGGCCCTCGCCGGACCTAGTCAGTCGAGGGTGATCTGGGGGAGCAGCGCTGCCATGAGGGAGCTTAAGGCTCTAGCAGACAAGGTGGCCTCCACCGATGCCAACATCTTGATTACTGGGGAGAACGGTACCGGGAAAGAGGTGCTTGCTAACTATATCCATGCCGAATCTTCCCGCCGAAAGGCTCCGATGATACCGATTGACCTCGGGGCCATTCCGGAAACTTTGTTTGAGAGCGAACTCTTCGGTTATATGAAGGGCGCTTTCACCGATGCCAAGGCCGACAAGCCCGGGCTTTTTGAATTGGCTCAGGGAGGGACCCTCTTCCTCGATGAAATCGGAAATATCTCCTACTCGGAGCAGGCCAAACTCCTGACAGCCATTCAGAGACGCAGCGTCCTGAGGGTAGGAGGCGCCAAGAGTATTCCGATAGATGTACGGCTCATCTGCGCCTCCAACAGGGACATCCAGAAAATGGTCCGTGACGGAGAGTTCAGAGAGGACCTCCTCTACAGAATAAACACCATCAATCTTCACATTCCTCCTCTGCGAGAGCGCAGAGAGGATATTCCGGCCTTGGCGGAAAATTCTCTGAAGATATATTCTCGTCTTTACGGGAAGAGAGTCAACTCTTTCACGTCCGAGGCGATGCTTGCTCTTCAATCGGCTTCATGGCCTGGCAATGTCCGAGAGCTTGACCATTCGGTCGAAAGGTCTGTCATACTCTGCGACAATGAGACTCTTGGCATCGGTGATGTCAGCCTCCCGGAGGAGACTCCTGGCCTTCCTGAGCCGAAGACTCTTGAGGAGATGGAAAGTATGGCTATAAGCAAAGCGATTAAAGACTTCGGCGGCAATCTTTCTGCCGTGGCGGCTCATTTAGGGATAAGCCGCCAGACTCTCTACAATAAAATCAAAAAATACGGATTATGATGGAGACCGCCCTTGTAGTCTGCGTCATCCTTCTTGCCATCGTGACGGCGGTGGCGGTGAGGCAGAAGCGGCACTATGACCGGAGTCTGCGCAAAATAGGCTACATGTTCGATTCCATCAAGAATCTGGATTACTCCTTCAGTTTTCCTGTGGACAAGGTATCCCGAAAGGATCTTGTGATGAACGCCTCGTTGAACAGGATAAAGAAATTGATAAATGACGCCAGGCTGAGCGAGGTTGAGAAAGAGAAATATTATGAGTGCATCATAGATTCTGCTGATACCGGAATCTTGGTTCTTGACGAGCATGGCTTCGTCCTCTTGCGCAATTCCGCCGCCCTGCGCCTCCTCGGGCTGGAGGTGCTGAATCATGTCTCGCAGCTCGGGAGGGTGAGTTCCGCTCTGGAGAAGGATTTCGAAAACCTAAGACCAGGAGAGAAACGCCTTGTCACGTTCAGCGACGAGAGGGGAGAAGTCCATCTGGCGCTCAGAGAGAGTGAAGTCAGACTTCGGGGAGAGTCGCGCTCTCTTGTGAGCGTGAGTGACATCAACAGTGAACTGGATGAGAATGAGATAGATTCATGGCTGAGGCTGACGAGGATTCTTTCTCATGAGATAATGAACTCGATGACTCCGCTGACTTCGCTGAGCGAAACTTTGCTGAAGAAGGTCCGTTCCGGGGCCTCGCCGGAGAAGATGGAGGATATCGCGCAGGGACTCGAGGTTATAAATAAAACCGGCTCCGAACTAATCAGGTTCGTCCAGAGCTACAGGAGCTTCACCCATGTCCCGGAACCCCGTCCGACGCTCTTCTATGTCAGGCAATTTGCCGAAAGGATGGTTTCCATGACGAGGCAGGCCGATGAGGCTTCCTCGATAGCTTTCCATGTAGAAGTGGAGCCTGACGAGCTGATTGTCTATGCCGATGAGGATTTAATCGGCCATGTTGTTGCCAACATCTTGAAGAACGCAATCCAGGCTCCCGGAACTAAGAACATCTGGTTCAGGGCATATTCGGATTCCAGAGAAGCCGTGGTGATGGACATCGGCAATGACGGCGAGCCTATTCCCGAAGACGTTGCAAGACACATTTTCACCCCCTTCTTCACGACGAAGAAGAGCGGCAGCGGCATCGGACTTTCTATCGCCCGGCAAATTATGCGGCTGAGCGGGGGCTCCATAAGCCTTCTCTCAGCCTCTCCACGCACCATCTTCGAACTCAGATTCCCGTAGCCTCGCAGCTCCATCTCAAAACTCATAGACCGACCGTCACCCAGACGACCGGTTTCTTCGGACCTAAATGACTTGTATGACTTTAGCCAGGTTATTTTGTTAAAATTTTGTAAAAATTTCATTCTGCGTTTGACCTTTTAATCGTTTTTACTTATAATTGCGAGAACAAACACTATTAACGTATGAATAGTAGAAGAATAACGATTCTCGCCTTTCTGGTTTTGTCTGCGATAGCTTGCCAGAAAGAGTCAGAGGCTCCTCCTGTTCAGGCTTAAAGTTCTGAATCTTTGCTTGAGCTAATCAACACCGAGAGGATTTCTCGCGAAGCTGTCTATCTGGATGAAAAAGATGCCAGACAGGTTGCCGCAAAGTTTAGAAACATCAGGAGCCCTACCAGGTCATCATCAGAGGTGAGGTCTGTCTTCCCGATAGGCTATGATAACGATAAGCCTCTAATGTATGCGGTGAATTATTCAGATGGTTATGCTATTATCTCGGCTACCAAGAAGAATTATCCGATTCTGGCATACGTTGAGCATGGAAGTTTCTCGCCTCAAAGTTTAAATCCGGGATTAGCGGAAATTATCGCTGAGTATAAAATTATGCAGAGTGCGTTGATGAATCCTTCCGATTCAATCTCCGTGAATTATTCTCATGATTGGTCAATCTACGAGGAAATAGAAAGTGTCATTCAAACGAAGACCTGTGATAACGAAGAGTATTATGAAATGCTGGACCCATATCTTGCAGAGTGGCTGAGAGATGGCTATAATGTACATTACCTGTCAGACAAACCTGAAGGCATGCCTGATGACTTGTATGAATCATATTGCCTGGATGCGGAGGGAGGAAATGGGAGATGATGAAGAATTTCCATTTATGGATTGTGCCATCATTACTTACAAGGATTATTCTACGCATGAAAGGGTGGGGCCATTTTTAACTACAAAATGGGGGCAAAGATCTCCATACAATGACGCAGACCCATCAAAAAGGAGATTGGGTTGCACTACAATTGCCGCAGGCCAGATAATGCGTTTCCATGAATTCCCTGCATATTTTAACTGGGATGATATGCCAGATACCACATCGAATTCCAATTTGTCCAACTTCCTTTATACTCTTCGTAAGGAAATAGGAGTGAGCGACTCAGGAAGCGCTACCATTGATCAAGTTAAATCTGCTCTGAAAGGATACGGATATACAGTTAAACAGATCAATCATGATGCGTCAAAAGTCAAAAGCAGCTTGAATTCAGGGAATCCTGTGTGTATGAGAGGTGACAATGGAGGTAATACAGGACACGCATGGGTTTGTGACGGCTCTTATGATAGTATGTCATGGACTGAGTATAACCTATACGAGGTTATCTTTGACTCGGGACATCCTGTTGCCATGAATAGGATTAATCAAGATAATATCTACAATTCCTTCGTTAATATGTTTCACATGAATTGGGGTTGGTACGGAATTGATAATGGATATTATATTGACAGTAGACTTAATCCGACAGAAGCGAATTATACAAAAAGTAGGAAGGATTTACTAATCAGCAAATAGTATGTTTATGTCAAATAAATTATTGAAATTGTTCTTGCTGCTGCCCCTGTTTCTTTGTGGGTGCAAAGAAGAGCCGAAAGATAATGATCAATATCAACTAAAAGATATCTACGTCATAGAAGATGGTTACCTGGCTGACGCCCAGAATTACAAGGTCTACGTATCTTCGGAGGCGCAAACAGTTGAACTTCAAATGACTTGTACAGCGTCAAGTTTATTTATAACTTCGACCAATGTCGGGCAGAAAAATAAACCAGACTGGATAACATGGGAGATGGTTCCTGAACCGGAAAAGGCCAGAAACGTATGTTACGGAACCTTGCATATAGATGTAGGGAAGAACCAATCACGCTCTGAGCGCTCATGCGAGATGTATGTCGAGACGGGAAACTTTAGGCTGGCATTCATCAAGCTGATACAGAGCAGGTAAATCAGGCAGAAGGAGGCCAAGGGATTTCCGGAGTCCTCCTTTTGCTTTCTTTATTGGTCTGATGTATTGCCGCCTCAAAGGTATTTTGTAGGATTTTCGGGAGTGATTTATTTATTAAAATGTTTAAGACTTAGAAAAAGGAATTATTTTGCCTAAATCCTTAAAGATGATAAGTTAGCAGTAGCATACATGTAACATGCATGTAAAACAAACGTCGATATTTTGCATAGAATTAACGTTTTATATCGAAACAGCTGACTTTCGAGACAATTTTGATTACAAATGTATTCGTTTTAAATTATTGATGAGAAGTGTATTACAAAAATATAGATAAAATTTAGCCGAAATTTCTTGAAAAAAGTTTGCGGGTAATCAAAATTGCCGTATCTTTGCCGTCGAGTTAAGGAACAGAGTTCTTCTCTAACTTAACTCTATTGGTTATTAGTTTTAGTGTTATTAATTATGTGGTTAGTTTGAGGTTTCACGCGGGAGCGCCAAATCTCATGAAGCGAAAAGGCCAGGAGTAGACTCCCGGTCTTTTTTTGTTATTTGTACTTCCCAGGTCCCTTCTCCTGTCGTCTCTTCTTCTCTTGACCTTCTTCTGCCGTCTATCGGTAAGTCGGCCGCTCCCTGCCATCGCTGCCTTCTTTCCCCATTACGAGTCACTTTCTTTCTTGTGTGAGAGACGGGGTGGGTGCCCGAGGTCTTATTCCGGCAGAAGGGAAGTACCGGAGTCTTGTGCTCCCGCTATGGTAGAGAGTATCAGCAGGGCAAGAGCGGCTGGCGCTGAAATAAATGTACTTGTTTTCATATCCGTACCCATTTTGTCTTTCGGGTGCGAATATAAGCCGGAGGGGACCGGCGAGGGGAATGAAATCGACGGGGAGCGGAAATTCATCGACGAATCCCCGCCTCAGAACGCGGACTCTCAGCCTATGAAGGCTAGAAGATGGGTGTAGACGCGCTGGACCGGAAGGCCCACGATGTTGAAATAGGAGCCTTCGATGCGGGTGATACCGGCGTAGCCTATCCATTCCTGGATGCCGTAGGCCCCAGCCTTGTCGAAGGGCTTGTACTTGTCTACATAGTAATAGATCTCTTCGTCAGAGAGATCCTTGAACCAGACGAACGAGGTCTGGGAGAACTCATCGCGCTCTGCCACGCTTCTGAGCACCACGCCGGTCGTGACCTTGTGCTCGCGGCCGGAAAGGAGGCGGAGCATGCGGACGGCGTCATCCCGGTCTTTCGGTTTCCCGAGGATTTCTCCGCCACAGAGAACCATTGTGTCTGCCGTAATCAGGATTTCATCGTCATCAAGCGGCCTGTGGAAACCGAGCGACTTTCCCCTAGCCATGGCAAGGGGTATCTCATCATGGGGCAGTTCCGGCGGGAAGTCCTCGATGAAAGAGGTGCGGGCGTCGATGGTGAAATCAAGATCCAGCCTCGCGAGAAGTTCTTTTCTGCGTGGCGAATTGCTGGAGAGTATGAGTCTTCTACCTTTGAGGTCAGGCATGTTAAAACTTTTTCTTATAGAGGGAGACGTCGAAGTCCCAGCGACCTGCGGCCTTCATCACAGCGGCGATTACCTCCCTCACGCAGCCTCGGCCTCCTGGACGTTCGCTGACGAAGTGCGCCGCGGCCTTGCACTCTTCACAGGCATCGGAAGGGCAGGCGGACAGGCCGCAGATTTCAAATACCGGGATGTCCGGAATGTCATCCCCCATGTAGAGGACTTCCGAAGGGTCGAGAGAGTGGCCTTTGCAGAAATCCATGAAGTCCGCGACCTTGTCTCGGCAGCCGAGCCTGCAATCCTGCTCCGGGACTCCGCAACTCAGAAACCGCTTTCTTATGCTCCCGGAACGGCCGCCCGTTATGATTCCGACAGGGTAGCTGTTCATTGTAGCCATCCTTACCGCGAAGCCGTCCTTCGCGTCGAAGGTGCGGTAGAGTTCGCCTTCAAGGTCGCAAAGTATGCCGCCGTCCGTGAAGACGCCGTCTACATCGAAGGTGAAGGCCTTTATCTTGGTGAAGTCAATGTCGCGCCCTGGCATCAGCTCTTCTTTCCGTTTCCGAAATAATCATCGAAGTTGAAGGTGCCGCCGTGGCCCCCGTTCGGGGCGAGCTGGCCGTCGATGTCAATGAGGCCGAACTCGTTCTCGTATTTGATGATGTTGTCCTGCATGGCGTTGAGGAGCCTTTTGCAGTGGTCCGGAGTCATGATGATACGGTTCCCGACTATCGCTTTTCCCGGTCCAGGAAGGAAGGTCGCGAAATCAAGCACGAATTCGCTGCGGGAGTGGGAGATTATGGCAAGGTTGGAGTATGATCCTTGTGCGGCTTCCGGCTTGAGTTCTACGCTGAGGCCGCCTTTGTTATTCTGATTGTTGTTATCCATGGGTGGTTCGTGGTCCCTTAATGGACCTGCTATGTGCAAAGTTAGTCAAAAAAGAGTATCTTTGCATATTTGTGAACATATCATAACAGCTAAAATGGAATTATCTCCGACATACGATCCCTCTACCGTAGAGGACAAGTGGTATTCCTATTGGATGGACCACAAGTTCTTTCATTCAGAACCAGATTCCAGGACTCCTTATACCATAGTCATCCCGCCTCCGAACGTTACGGGAATTCTCCACATGGGGCATGTTCTGAACAACACCCTCAATGATGTGCTGATCAGAAAGGCCCGCATGGACGGGAAGAATGCATGCTGGGTGCCGGGCACCGACCATGCATCCATCGCTACCGAGAATAAGGTCATCCAGAAGCTCGAGGCCGAGGGCATCCATAAGGAGGACCTGACCAGAGAAGAGTTCCTCAAGTACGCATGGGAGTGGAAGGAGGAGCATGGAGGCATCATCCTCAAACAGCTCCGCAAGCTGGGAGCCTCCTGCGACTGGGACAGGACCCGTTTCACCATGGAGCCTGAACTTACTAAGGCCGTTGTCAACACCTTCGTCTACTTCTACAAGAAGGGGCTGATCTACAAGGGTGTGCGCATGGTCAACTGGGATCCGGAGAGGCTAACTGCCCTCAGCGATGAGGAAGTAGTCTACAAGACGACCAAGAGGAGCTTCTACTACCTGAAGTATTTCATCTCAGACGGAAAGGGCAAGCCTACGGACAAGTACATAGTGATCGCCACCACCCGTCCTGAAACCATCATGGCGGATGCGGCCGTCGCCATAAATCCTGAAGAGGAGGAATTCCATTGGCTGAGGGGCAAGAAGGTGCTTATTCCTCTCATCAACAGGGAGATACCTATAATTGAGGACAGCTACGTCAAGATCGGTTTCGGGACAGGCTGCCTGAAGGTTACCCCTGCCCATGACGTCAACGACTACGCCATAGGTCTGAGGCATAATCTGCCGGTGCTGGATATCATCGATGACCATGGCCGCCTGAACGAGAAGGCCAAGATTCTTGTAGGCGAGGACCGTTTCGCCGCCAGAAAGAAGATAGTCAAAATGTTGGAGGAGAGCGGAAATCTCGACCACATCGACAATAACTATGAGTCGGAAATCGGCTATTCGGAGAGGACAAACGCTGTTGTAGAGCCGAAACTGAGCGCCCAGTGGTTTCTCAAGATGGATGAACTTGCCAAGACCGCCCTCGCATCCGTCGACGAGGGCAGGGTGAAACTTATCCCTGACAAGTATCGCAACACCTATCGCCACTGGATGGAGAATGTTCACGACTGGTGCATCAGCCGACAGCTCTGGTGGGGACAGAGGATCCCTGCATATTATCTCCCGGACGGAAGATATGTGGTTGAATCTACGCTCCAGGAGGCTCTCGAGGCCGCCAAAAAGCTCGATCCTTCCGTCAAGGCCGAAGACCTCAGACAGGATGAAGACGTGCTGGACACTTGGTTCTCTTCATGGCTCTGGCCTATTTCTGTCTTTGATCCGGATATGCCTGGCCATCCTGACCACAAGCCGAACCGGGACCTTTCATACTATTATCCTACAAATGATCTGGTTACGGGACCGGACATCCTCTTCTTCTGGGTCGCGAGGATGATTATGGCAGGAGACGAGTTCATGGGGAAGGAGCCTTTCCGCAATGTCTATCTGACAGGCATCGTCCGTGACAGCCAAGGACGCAAGATGAGCAAGCAGCTTGGCAATTCTCCTGACCCGCTCACCCTCATCCAGAAATATGGAGCCGATTCAGTCCGCATAGGAATGCTTCTGTGCGCTTCTGCCGGAAATGACATTTTCTATGACGAGAAACAGGTCATCCAGGGCAGGAATTTCTGCAACAAGATATGGAATAGCTACAGGCTCATCAAGGGATGGACTGTTGATGAAAAACTTGAGCAGAACGATGTGAATAAATTGGCCGTCAAGTGGTTTGACTCAAAGCTCAACCAGGCTATAGAGACTGTCGAGGACCACTATTCGAAATTCCGCATAAGCGATGCGCTGATGACCATCTACAAGCTCTTCTGGAACGAGTACTGCTCCTGGTATCTTGAGATGGTAAAGCCTGCCTATGGCGAGCCGGTCGACAAGGCTACGCTTGAAGCCACCTTGTCCTTTTTCGACAAACTGCTCAAGATGATCCATCCGGTGATGCCGTTCATCACTGAGGAACTCTGGCAGGATCTCGCCCCGAGGAAGGATGGCGAGACCATCATGCGTGAAAAGACCCCAGCCGCGGGCGAGTGGGACGAGAAACTCCTTTCCGACTTCGACTCTGCCATGGAGGCCGTAAACGGAATCAGGGCTATCCGCCAGCAGAAGCAGATCTCTCCTAAAAATGCTCTAAAACTCATGGTAAAGGGAGGCTTCCCTGAGGAAATGTATCCGGTTGTATCGAAGCTTGCCAATACCGAGTCGATAGAGAATGTGGAGGACTTCGGCAGTTCCGACGGTGTTTCCTTCATGGTCCGCACCTACGAGATGTTTGTACCGCTCAAGGGTTTGGTGGATGTAGACGAGGAGATCAAGAAGCTTGAGGCCGAGCTTGAATACCAGAAGAAATTCCTTGAGACTACCCGAAAAAAGCTCTCTAACGAGAATTTCACCGCCCATGCGCCGGAGAAGGTTGTCGCCACGGAGCGCAAAAAGGAGCAGGATTCACTCTCTAAGATAGCTACGCTCGAGGCACAGCTGAAATCGTTGAAATAGTTTGAATAAAACAAAAACGTTTATTGTAATAACATTTTTGTTATGATGTATTATGAGACAAAATTCCCGGTCCGCTACTATGAAACAGACCAGATGGGAATCGTTCATCACTCTAATTACATCAGGTACTTCGAGATCGCCCGCAACTCGATGATTGCAGACGCGGGCTATCCAATAGAGAAGTGCGAGGCTGATGGTTTCACGATTCCGGTCGTCAGCCTCGAGTGCCGTTACAGACATCCGGCGGTGATGGGCGATGTCCTCACTGTCAGCGCGGCGATAGAGCAGGTCCCTCTCGCGAAGCTCTATGTCCGTCAGGTCGTGAAAAACCAGGATGGGGTGGTCTGCGCTGAGGGGAAGGTGACCCTCGGTTTCCTCGACAAGAGAACGAACCGTCCGATCGGCTGCCCGGAGAAGATGGCCGGCCTGATCGCGGAAAGAATAGAAAAACAGTAAATTTCAGAAGTATATGATTGAGAACATGGCAATTTATCCTTTGGGCGTGATCGGTCCATGGGAGATAGTCATAATTTTCTTGGTTGTGCTCCTCCTTTTCGGAGGCAAGAAGATTCCTGAGCTCATGAAGGGCTTGGGCAAAGGCGTGAAGAGCTTCAAGGAGGGCGTCAACGAGGCCGAAGCCGAACTCCGCGAGACCAAGGCCCAGATAGACAGGCCTGTCTCCTCCGCTGCTGGGGAGTCTAAAAAGCCTGAGGCCGCCCCGGATTCAAAGCCCCAGGACCAGGCTAAGTAAGGCGCAAGGGGCGTGGCAGGAGAAAACGGCGAGATGTCCTTTTGGGACCACCTCGAAGTGCTCAGGGGCACCCTTTTCCGCTCCCTGAGCGCTCTCGTTTTGGTCTCTGTTGTCGTTTTCTGTTTCAAGGACTTCATTTTCAACGACATAGTCCTCGCTCCTACAAGAAGCGATTTCTTTGTTTACAGGTGGCTCGGAATGGATATGTCCATGAAACTTATCAACGTGGACATCTCAGCCCAGTTCTTTGTCCATCTGAAAGTGGCCTTTGCCCTGGGTTTTATCCTGGCCTTCCCTTATGTCTGCTTCGAAATCTGGAAATTCGTGGCCCCGGCCCTTTATGAAAAGGAGAAGGCCGCGATAAGGAAGACCTTCGGACTGGCCGGACTGCTCTTTTATCTCGGGCTTGCTGTGGGCTATGTGATAATTCTGCCCGTCACCCTGAACTTTTTCCAGAGCTATTCCGTCAGCAGCCTGGTCGAGAACCAGATAAATCTGAGCTCATACATCTCGCTCTTCACCTCTATGGTCCTGCTCTTCGGGATTGTCTTCGAATTCCCGGTGGCCATCCTTGTGCTCTCGTCGATCGGACTGATAACGAGGGAGACTCTTCGGAAATACCGCAAGATCGCCATAGTGGTAATTCTGGTCATAGCCGCGATAATCACTCCGGCCGACCCTTTCTCGATGCTGGTAGCCGCGGCCCCGTTGTACTTGCTGTATGAGGGGAGTGTATTGCTTTGTAAGAAAGAAGATAAAGAACAATGATTTCAATAAATAATTTAACTGTATCATACGGCGGTTTCACCCTGCTTGACAATATCAGCTTCGCCATCAGCGACAAGGACAAGATCGGTCTCGTCGGCAAAAACGGAGCTGGAAAGTCTACGGTGATGAAGCTGATCTGCGGTCTGCAATCTCCGACTTCGGGAAGCATAGACAAGCCTTCGCATCTCAATATAGGTTATCTTCCTCAGGTCATGGAGCATCACAAGGGTAGGACCGTAATGGAGGAGACACTCACCGCCTTTGAGTCTATGTCCGCCTTGGAAAAAGAGCTTGATTCGGTAAATTCGCAGCTGGCGGAGAGGTCGGACTATGAGTCTAAGGAATATATGGGCCTGATCGACAGGCTCAACGAGATAAATGACATCCTTGCTATGGAGCATTCGGAACCTCCTGAGGTCCAGGCGGAGAAGACCTTGCTCGGCCTCGGTTTCAAGGATGAGGATTTCGGCAGAAAGACCGAGACTTTCAGCCAAGGCTGGAACATGAGGATAGAGCTGGCCAAGATCCTTCTCACCAGGCCTGACGTCATGCTTCTGGATGAGCCTACCAACCATCTGGACATTGAATCCATCGAGTGGTTTGAGGATTATCTGAAAAATTATAGGGGCTCGCTTCTGCTGGTCAGCCATGACAGGCATTTTCTAGACACGGTAACCAACAGAACCATAGAGATTATGCTTGGCCATATCCATGACTATAAGGTTCCGTATTCCAGGTATTTAGACCTAAGGAAGGAGAGGCTTGCACAGCAGATGGCGGCCTACGAGAACCAGCAGAAAATGATTGAGAAGACCGAGGATTTCATAGCGAAGTTCAGATACAAGCCTACAAAGAGCAATCAAGTCCAGTCCAGGATCAAGGCTCTTGAGAAACTGGACCGCATCGAGGTGGACGAGACCGACAAGGCCAGCCTTACGGTGAAGTTTCCTCCTGCTCCGAGGTCGGGGGACATTGTCTTCAAGGCTTCGGACCTTAGCGTAGGTTATCCTCAGAAGGTGGTTTTCCGCCATGCCGATATTGAGATACGCAGGGGAGAGAAAGTCGCTCTGGTGGGCCGCAACGGAGAAGGAAAGACCACGCTCATGAGGCTCATTATGGGCCAGCTCCAGCCCCTGGAGGGTGAGGCTAAAGTCGGGTACAATGTTTCCATCGGTTATTACGCTCAGAATCAGGAGGATGTGCTCGACAAGGATATGACTGTCTACGAGACCCTCGACAATATCGCCGTAGGGGACATAAGGACGAAGCTCCGGGACATTCTGGCCGAGTTCCTTTTCAGGGGAGAGGACATTGACAAGAAGGTTTCGGTGCTTTCGGGAGGAGAGCGCGCAAGGCTAGGCATGGCCAAACTCATGCTCCAGCCATACAACCTTCTCGCCCTCGATGAGCCTACAAACCATATGGACATAAAGTCTAAGGAGATACTCCAGCAGGCGCTAAAAGCCTATGACGGTACGCTCATAGTGGTCTCCCATGACAGGATCTTCCTGGACGGCCTGGTCGACAAGCTCTACGAATTTCGGGACGGAAGGGTCAAGGAGCATGTCGGGAGCATAGAAGAATTTCTGGAAGAACGCAAGATCGAGAATCTCCATGAGCTTGAGAGACGCTTCGGCCCTTCGTCTGTGAAACTCTCCTCCGCCAAAGACCCCCTGCCCAAGACTAATCCGGAACGGGATGAAGCCAGGAGGGACTACAACGCTCAGAAGATCCTTTCAAAGGAGGACCGTAAGGTGCGCAACCGCATTTCCTACCTTGAGAGCGAGATAGGCAAGCTGGAGAAGAAGAATAAAGAGATTGAAGCCGTGCTTTCCTCGCCGGGAAAAGACGATGATATCATGGAACTTACACGGACTTACCTCGAGAATCAGAGGAGCCTTGAAGCCATGACGGACGAGTGGGGAAGGCTTGTGGAACAGTCGGGATCTTAGCAAACCAGATTAATAACGATATGACCATGACTCTTAAATTATTGTCAGTTCTCTCCGCCCTCAGCTTCCTTTTCGGAACGGTGGCTTCGGCGCAGACACTCACCCAGACTCAGGATTTTTCTTCCTTCAGCAGGGTGGAGGCTTCTTCTGCCTTCAAGGTGACCTTTGTCCAGTCAGATACTTACAAGGCCGTCTGGACGGTCAACAGAGACCTCAAAGAACTTGTTCAGGTCTATGTTCAGGGGGAGACCCTGCATGCCGGCTTTCTCAAGAAGAGCATGTCGCCGGAACTTAAAAAACAGTACAAGGGTAAGAACGGCTCAGTGCAGGTCCTTAACCTAGTGGTATACGCCCCTTCGCTCGGCGCCCTTTCCCTTGCTGACGAGGCCGCGGCGGATGCCTCCTCGCTTCCTGCCGACCCGTCTTCTTTCAGCCTTGAACTTACCGGAGGCTCTTCGGTGACGAATTTGAATCTCACGACGGAGGCGCTCTCGGTCAAGATGGACAAGAAGTCCACCGCTGCGGTCAAAGCCTCTTCTGTGAAGATCTCCGTCAGCCTTGGGAACTCGGCAGCTCTGACGCTCAATTTGACTCAGGATGCCGAGACCGCTGAACTCTCACAGAGCGGCTCCTCCGTGCTCAATTTCACAGGCAATGTCTCCAAGACCAGCCTTAACGTCGGCGGCTCCTCCGAACTTCAACTCTCCGGCAAGGCCGATATCCTCGAGGTCAAGTCCGAAGGTTCCTCCAGAATCCAGGCCAACGACTTCCCGGTAGCGAAGGCTTATGTCACTATGCAGAATGCCAGCAGGCTCTATGTCAACCCTTCCGAGATTCTTCAGGTGGACCTCAAGGGTAACAGCCGCCTCGTCTACCAGAATGATCCTGTCATCAAGATTGTTCAGATAATTTCCTCTTCTCTGACTCGCTGGGAAAACGAAAAGAAGTAGTTCTGTACATTTGGATATAAATTAAGAGGCAAGCCATTTATTTTCAATGACTTGCCTCTTTCTATAAGAGCATTCAATGATTTACGGAACTTAACGAAACAAAAATGTTAGAATTATAAACAATTTTGTTCTTGTATCTTAATATCAGTTGTTTATTTCTGAATTTACAAAAGTAAGCAGGAAATACAGGGCTGAGGCCGCGAAGCGCTCGATGTTGCGGATTCTGTCGTTATGATACCTGAAAATAGCTGTTTTGACAGCCTTTCTGGAAGCCACTCCGACCCACACCGTACCTTCAGGATTCCGCTCGTCTCCGCCAGGGCCGGCGAGGCCTGTAGTCGAAACGGCATAGTCGGCGTCCATGAGTTTTCTGACGCCCTGAGCCATCGCGGAGGCGACTTCAGAGCTCACCACTCCGTTCATCTGTATAGTCTCGGAAGGCACCCCGAGCACTTTTTCCTTGACAGGGATGGCATAAGAGGTCACCGAGCCCAGGAAATACTCAGACGCCCCAGGGATGGTCGTGAGCAGATGTGCGATCTCTCCGCCGGTGCAAGATTCGGCGGCGCAGAGACTCAGGCCCCTTTCTCTGAAAAGCTTTCCTACAGAGTGCTGCAGGGTGTCATCGTCCAGAGAATAGATCTTGTCCCCTAGAATTGCCTTCAGACGGCCTATTTCGGCCTCTACCCGCTCTTTGTCAGAGGCTTCCACTCCTCCGTACACCGAGAGCCTCAGACGGACTCCTGTGAGCGTATTCGGGAGATATGCCAGATGCATGTCCTTCGGCAAAGCGGCCTCCCAGGATGCAAGCTCCATGGCAAGAGCGGACTCGGCCAGGCCGTAGACCATCACGTTGCGATGGTAGATCGGGCTCAGTTCATTGTGTCTTCTGATGTCCTCGATCACGTCCGGCAGCATATTCTCGGTCTCATGAGGTACTCCGGGCATGGAATAGAGGGTGGCCTTGTGACCGAAGTCTTTTTCCGACAGCCTGAAGACCATTATCGGGGCGGTTCCGAAGCGGTTCACTATTACTTCGCAGGTGTCAGGGACCAAGGCCTGAGCCTTGTTGATGTCCAGAACGTCCAGACCACGGCTGTGCAGAATTTCGCGTACCATCGCGGCCTGGCCCTCGTTAAGAACGTATTTTTCCGAACCGGTCAGCTCGGCGAGAGCCGGCTTGGTGATATCGTCGGCGGTAGGTCCAAGACCTCCGGTCGTTATTACTATGTCGTTGTCCTCCAACTCTTTGCGGAGAGTGTCGATGATAGTTTTCCGCTCATCTCCGATAGAAACTTTATGGCTGACCTTGATTCCGGCCGCTTCCAGAGCGGAAGATATGCGGGCGGAATTGGTGTCTATGATCTGGCCGATAAGGATTTCATCTCCTATCGTGCAAACCGAAGCTTTTGTCATTGTTTTATATCTTTTTGTGTATCAAGACTTTGCTTTATCTTTTTCACAAGATCGGGACCTTCGTAGATGAAGCCTGTGTAGATCTCCACAAGGTCCGCCCCTGCCTCTATCATGGATTCCGCATCCTCGGGCGACATGATTCCGCCAACCCCGATTATCGGAAGACGTCCCTTTGTTTTCTCATGGACGTAGGAGACGAGGGCGAGATTTTTGCGGAAAAGAGGGGCACCGGAAAGGCCTCCGGGGCCTATTTTTTCTATCTGTGCGCTGGAGAGAGTCAGCTTGTCGCGGCTTTTCGTTGTATTTCCGGCCACGACCCCATCAACTCCTGAGCGGAGGCAATAATCAAGCAGGTCATCGAGCTGTTCGCGCGGCAGGTCTGGAGAAATCTTGACCAGAACCGGTTTGTAGTTGTCCATGGCCATCCTGTTGTCCAGAAGCTTGTCCATGAAGTCGGACAGGTAGGCTACATCTTGGAGATCTGTGATTCCGTTGACATTCGGGCAGGAGATATTGATAACGAACATGTCGACGAAATCATAAAGCATTGAAAAACAATAGAGAAAGTCATTCGGAATGTCATTTCTGCCGGTAGAAGCGTTGCTGGCTATGTTCGCCGCCACGATTACCTCCGGATGCTCAGCCTTGAGATGGGCGATGGCGTTCTTGACTCCCTTGTTATTGATGCCCATGTGGTTGATTATGGCCTTGTCGGGGATGTCTCTGAAAAGTCTCGGACCGGGATTCCCTTCCTGCGGTTTAGGGGTGAGGGAACCTATTTCGATGAAGCCGAAGCCGAAATCCGAGAGCTGGTTATAATGTTCTCCGTTTTTGTCCAGACCTCCCGCGAGTCCGACAGGATTGGGGAATCTGATTCCGAAGACTTCCCTGGCCATCCCTGGACTGTTATGGGCATAGATTAATCTTACAAGCGTCCTGAAACCAGGAATCTTGGAGAAGAATGCAAGCAGGCCCAGGGTAAGGTCGTGGGCTTTCTCTGCGTTGAAAAGGAAAAGCAGGGGTCTGATGAAGTGTTTGTACATATTGTCCAGCCTAGACGTCAGTAGGCAGGACAAAGATAGCAAAAACGGGCTTATCTCGGAAGAAGCTAGCGTATCTCCTCGAAAGTGTTATCATCGAAAAAGACCATTATTTTCGTTATATGTCTCTGGTTTTCAGAAGTTTGTTCCAGTTTATCAGACTCTGCCATAGCCTCTGTATTTTGTGAATTTCTGTAATCCATGGCGGATGGATGGCAAATTTGCGATTCTCCAGGCACAGAGTTTCGAACCGGATCGGTTTCAGTCTGGGGCGCCTCGTCGAAAAGCTGAGCTTCCGGAGAAATGTCCTCACTTGGGAGGGCCTCATCCTTCGTGAGAAAATTCATCCTTCTTCTTTCCCGGTACATCTTTCCGTTCCCCGTAAGTATCCACTCTATGTTCAGTTCAGGATAGTGTTGGAGCAGGCTTACCAGGAAATCGGTTCCCGGCTTGTTTCTGCCTGAGATGATATGCGAGATGCTTGCCTTGGAGACACCGAGAGTGTCGGCTAATTGAGCCTGCGAGATGTTTTCCGCGGCGAGAAACTGCTGAATCCTTTCGTTCATATGTGTTAACGTTAACATTACAAAAGTAAAAAATATTTCTGTAAACTACAAGTAGAGATGTGTAATATCTGCACCATCATAGGGGAGGGAAGTGGAATTAGGCTTTTCCAATGCCTATTTAATTGTTTAGTTAGTAGACTATAAACATAAGATACAAAGTAAATTAACTTTAATCTATCCATGATGGAAACATCATTGTTGGTCCCTTTTCCGACCGTGACCTATACTTATTTTTATTTTAACTTCAATAATACACATATAAATCTTTGATAATTAATTATATATAATTTTAAATAAACATTGATAAATTTTGCTTATTTAACTTTTGTCATGATTCACATAATTGAACAAATATTTCTGTTAACTTATGTAATGTTTACAAATATTAGTGCAAGTGTTTGCATATGTTATTTAAACTAACGCTTTAACTAAAGAGATTTTCGCATTTTCGCAGAGTTGATTAATTTTGTGCCAGAAATTAAAAGAAGACTATGATTCCTGAGATTCATATAGAAGACTACGCCTATCCTCTCCCGGAAGAGAGGATAGCCAAATATCCCCTTCCTCAGCGGGATGCATCCAAACTTCTTAGGTACCGCTACGGGCAGGTCGATGAATTTGTCTTTCGTGACCTGCCGGACCTTCTTCCAGAGAAGTCTATAATTGTTTTCAACGACACGAAGGTGGTTCCAGCGAGGCTTCATTTCGTCAAGCCGACCGGAGCCCATATAGAGATTTTCTGCCTCCAGCCCGAGTCCCCCTCGGAATACAATCTGAGCTTTGCCCAGACTGCTTCCTGCCGCTGGAAATGCGTGATCGGCAATGCCAAGAAGTGGAAAGAAGATGCCTTGGACTTGTATAACCCGGAAAATGACGAACTTATAGCTAAGATGGGGCTCCAGGCCTCGCTTATAAGCAGGGACGGGGAGACCGGCACCGTAGAATTTTCATGGAAGGATGGTTCTGCTTTCTCCAGAGTCCTGGAGATTTGCGGCACTATTCCTATTCCTCCATATTTGAACAGGGATACAGAGGCCATAGATAAGGAACGTTATCAGACCCTCTATGCCAAGTTCCGGGGTTCGGTCGCCGCACCTACAGCCGGGCTTCATTTCACGGAAAATGTGCTTGAAAGGATAAAGGATAAGGGTATCGACATGGAGACGGTCTGCCTGCACGTCGGCGCCGGAACCTTTCTTCCGGTGAAGACTTCCAATGTCGCTGAGCATCCGATGCACAGGGAGCCTTTCGCCGTCAGGAAGGCCTTCTTGAAAGATGTGCTTGATTCCGGGAAGAAAATCATAGCCGTGGGCACGACTTCAATGAGGACTCTAGAATCCCTATATTACGTGGGAGTGGATATCATCGAGAAGGGGAAGCCGGAAGACGTGCGGCAGTGGGCCCCCTACGACAGGACGTATTCTTACACGACCAGGGAGGCTCTTCAGGCAATAGTCGGCTGGCTTGACAAGGAGGGGCTGGATGAACTCAAGGTGGGGACGAGGATAATCATCGTCCCGGGCTTCAAATTCCGCATGGTCGATTACCTCGTCACCAATTTTCATCAGCCGGAAAGTACGCTTATGCTTCTTGTAGCGGCCTTTGTCGGCGGTGATTGGAAGACCATCTACCGCTATGCTCTTGATCATGGATTCAGGTTCCTAAGTTATGGAGACAGCAATTTCATTTACAGGGCCGAGGGTGTAGGTGCCGAAGACTAGGACGCTTTTGAAAAGATAAGCCTTTTTACTATTTTTGTTTGACTATTCAATAATTAATCTATGGCAGACGAGAATGAATTCATAGACATACAACCGTTTACCGATGAAGAAGCGGTCAAGGCATTGGGAGAATTGGCGGATCTTCCTGAGACAAAGGAGATCAGCCAGGTGATGTTTCCGAACGAGGCTGAGACGTATCTGAGCGACTTCCTCAAGAATGTAAAGAGCATCGACGATTTCCAGACCAATGTGATGAGCAAGTTCGTCGAGCTTGTGCTTGACAGGACTTGCCATAATTTCAGCTATGACGGGATAGAGAACATCAAGAAGGTAGACGGAAGGGTGCTTTTCCTGTCTAACCACAGGGACATCATTCTTGACCCGGCCATAACCCAGGTCGTACTCTGGAAGAACCATCTTCCGATCACGGAAATTGCGGTCGGAAGCAATCTTCTCACCAATAAAGTTATCGAGGCTCTGATCAGGTCCAACAGGATGATTAAGGTTATCCGCGGAATCAGCGCCAGGAAGATGTACCTTTCTTCCCAGATTCTTTCCAAGTATATCCGCCAGTGCATCACGAGCGGAAAGAATTCAGTCTGGATCGCCCAGCGCGAAGGCCGCACCAAGAACGGCATCGACACTACGGAGCAGGGCCTGCTCAAAATGCTTGACATGAGCGGGGAAAAGGATTTCACGGCGAATTTCGAGGAGCTGAATATAATTCCGCTAAGTATTTCCTATGAATACGAGCCCTGCGATATCATGAAGGCCAGGGAGCTCTGTATTTCGAAGAGGCAGAAGTATGTCAAGGGTTCGAGAGAAGATCTCGTGAGCATTATCACGGGCATTCGTCAGCAGAAGGGCAATGTCCATCTCAATATCGGCAAGCCTCTGACTCATGAGGAAATCGCCGCCGCCTCTGATTTCACAGGAAATGACCGCTACCAGTCCATCCGCCATGCCGTCGACTCAAGGGTTATCGACGGATATAAGCTATGGAAGACGAATTACATGGGCTATGACATCGCCAATCACAGCTTCAAGTACACTAATCAGTATACTCCCGAGGATCTGAAAGCCTTCACCGATTATATCGAGCATCAGCTTGACAAAGTCGAGAGTGAGCTCAACAGAAACGAGGTCCGCGACATCCTGCTCCGTATTTACGGAAATCCGGTGGCTTCCAAGGAGGCTCTTGAAGCCGAGAGATTCCAGGACAGTTTACGTAACTAGCCGTCAGGTCTACTTCTGGATAGAATCCGCGCGGCGGAACTCAAAAAAAACGGGGTCCTCATCCGAGGGCTCCGTTTTTTTTGAGTTCTATGTGGCGCGTCAGGTTTCTTAGGCCGTAGGCTCGTCCGCCTTCGTCCGCACGAGGTCGGTCCTGTCCATGTGGACATCCAGCTGAGGGAATGGGAAGGTGAAGCCATTTTCAGGAATCTGTTTGTAAATCTTCTCCTGTATATCGAACATGGCTCCCCAATAATCCGAAGTCTTGGCCCAGGCCCAGACAACAAATTCCACGCAGCTGTCTTTCAGCTCTATATGTGCCGAAGGGTCAGCCACGGAGTTCTCCTTGGCCTTGTCCAGAATCCTTGGGTCGCTCTTCACTATTTGAAGCAGAAGGTCTATAGCCTTTCTCGCATCAGTCCCATAGGCCAGATCCACGTTCCATGTAATCCTGTGGAAGTCCTTTTCGGAGAAATTGTCGATAGTGCCGTTGAAAAGGCTGCCGTTAGGGAGCACGATCACGGAATTGGCAAAAGTGCGGATCTTGGTACTGACGATGTTAACGTCGATCACATAGCCTTCCTGACCCTGGGCGGTGATATAGTCGCCTACCTTGAAAGGCTTGAACATAAGGATCATCAATCCACCGGCGAAATTCTGGACGGTGCCGCTAAGCGCCATACCTATTGCCATACCTCCAGCGGCCAGCAGGGCTGCGAGAGAGGTGGTGTTGATGCCGAGAGTTCCGACCACTATGATGATCAGCAGGACGGTCATCGTGATAGACACGAGGCTGATGAGGAAGGAAGAGAGCGTCTGAGAAGTGTTTCTGCGCTTGAAAGTCGCAGTCAGCATGCGCTTGGTTATCTTGATCAGCCAGGCGCCTACGGCGTAGACGACTATGGCCGCAAGGACTTTAAGCCCGAAATGAATGGCGGTCTGGCCGAGGTCGGTCAGGAAACCGCTCGGGTCCTTGGCGATCTGGTTTGCTACGGCCTCAAGATGGGCTCTTGTCGAATCGGCGATATTTATAGTGTCAGAAGGAGCAGGAAGAACCTGCAGCAGAGAGAGCAAAGGCTTGATCATTATTTACGGAAAAGTTTGTCTACTGAAACTATGATGTCTTCCTCCGGGAGCTCAGGGCTGAGTACAAGGTCCGGCTTTTTCAGCGTGAATCCGTCCTTCGTGGCGTTGAGCATTCCGCCGCCGGTGATGTTAAGCATGATGACCTCGTCCTTCTTGACAACGCCATCCTCGACGGCGTGGCTGAGGCTGGCGACGGCGGTGGCGGCCGCAGGGAAGATGTCCACACCCTCTTTGTTGAAGAACTGGAGCATCCAATAAACTATCTCGTCGTTAGTAACTGCGAACATGTCTCCGCCTGAAGCTTTGAGCGTGTCGTAGAGGCCGCCGGCGATCCCGTAAGGAGGTTTTCTGTTGGAGAGCACCTTGGCCAGGATGGAAGCCGCGTATCTGCGAGACTCTTCAGGAGTAATCGGAACAAGGTCGCGCTGCTCCTTTTTCCAAGTGTCATACATCAGGGTGAAAGGCTTGTTGGCACAGGCATAGACCCTCATGTTGTTCTTGCCGAAACGTCCGTCAGCCTCAAGCCGGCAGGCATTCTCGTAGGCTGCTATGGCTCCGGTTCCTGAACCTACGGCCTGGAAATATGCGTCAGGAATCCTGCCGATGACCTCGACGGCGGAAAGCAGGGTGGTCCCCATTCCGTCGCGGCGGGCTACATTCTTGGCACCACCCTCTGAGAAATAGCGAGGGTCGGCGCAGAGTTTCTCGCCGAGGGTGATGGCATCGAAATAATCGGTGCCGTGAGGAGTCGCAATAATCTTGACGCAGGAGCGGAGTGGCCTGCGGAACCACAGGTCGCTGAAGTTGTCCTCCGGAACGCAGATTACGATAGGAATGTTGTTGTCAGAGCAGACGCGGGCGAAGGCTCGGGCCGTGTTGCCGGCAGACTCTACAACGAGAATCTTCTTCTCCTTCTTGCTCATCCTGGAGCAGACGCCGAAGGCCTCTGTCTCTTTGAAGGAGCAGGTCTCCATCTTGGCGCCGATCTTATTCCAGAAGCCGGAGAAGGTGATATAGAGGTTCTCCAGGCCAAGAATGCCCGCGAGGCCCTTGCTTTTGTAGGTCACAGGTGCGTGGGAGCGGCGCAGAGTACGCTGTACAGGCAGCCATTCCGCATATCTGTAGAGCCCCTTGAGATCATTCCTCGGGGTGAATTTCTTATTGGCGTAGACCGCCCTCACGAGAGAATTCTCGCTACTCTGAGGATCCTTGAGATCCCAGCCGGAATCTTTGAAGATCCTTCCAGTCTTTACGTTTAGAAGCTGGTAGCTTGTAGGTTTGAAAGACATGATAGCTTATGTTTTATATTTTAATGATTCAGCAATATGTAGATATAGGCAATGAAAATCAGGATGAAGACGAGGCCGTCAGCCCTGTCGAGCTTGTTGCGCTGAGGCGTGTAGGCAAAGGCCCAGAGCAGAAGGGCGCTCAGCAGGAGGACTCCCATGTCGACCAGGTTCATGTTCGCGAAAGAGAGCGGGTGAATCAGAGCGGAACCTCCGAGGATAAGGAGGATGTTGAAAATGTTTGAGCCCAGGATGTTGCCGAGGGCCATCTGGGAGCGCTTCTTGAAGGCGGCGACTACGCAGGTCGCGAGTTCAGGAAGAGATGTTCCGCCTGCGAGGACGGTAATGGCAATGACCTTGTCGCTGATGCCTATCATCTTAGCAATCTTCTGTGCCGAGCCTACGAAGAATTGACCGCCGACAACTAGGGAGGCCAGGCCGAGCAGGACCATGAAGATGGAGACTGATACCTTGTGGATCTTTCCGGCTGAGCCTTCTTCATCCTTGCCCTCATCATGGGTAAAGTAATAATACATGTAAGAGGCGAAAAGCACAAGAAGGATAAGACCGTCAAGTCTTGTAAGAGTGTTCGAGCCGAAGCCGAAGATAGTTTTGGTCATTCCGAGAATGGCGAGCAGCAGAACTACGCCGATGTTCAAGGGAATGTCCCTGTGCCTGTTTGACTTCGTCATGTACAGGGGGAGAATCAGAGCTGTGACTCCGAGGATTAAGAGAGTGTTGAAAATATTGGATCCTACGACATTGCCTACAGCTACATCGGCGTTTCCCTGGATAGCGCCTATGAAGCTCACAACCATCTCAGGCGCACTCGTGCCCATGCCGACGATGGTGAGACCGATGACAAATTCGCTGACTCCCGCCTTTTTGGCTATGCTGGAAGCCCCGTCGACAAGCCAGTCGGCACCCAAGACTATGAACGCAAGGCTTACAACGACAATCAGGATTTGAATTAGCATGTGATGTTGATTTTATTTAATAGAGTAACTTTATCAACCGAGCCTGAAGTCAATCATTCGAGGTGGGGGAGGCACACTTTATCAGCCTGACGACATTCTCCACGTGCTGGGTGTGCGGGAACATATCCACAGGCTGCACGTCCGTAATCTTGTATTTTCCGCAAAGGAGGGCGAGGTCGCGGGCCTGCGAAGCTGGATTGCAGCTTACGTAGACGATGCGCTCAGGCTCGGCTTCGAGGATCACTTTGACTACGTCAGGATGCATCCCGGCCCTTGGAGGGTCGATTATCATGACCTCAGGCCTTCCGTGAGCCTGGATAAAGGCAGGTTTGAGGACATCCTTCATGTCGCCGGCGAAGAATTCGCAATTAGTGATGCCGTTTCCAGCGGCGTTCCTCTTGGCATCCTCTATGGCTTCAGGCACATATTCGATGCCGATTACTTTCTTGGCCTTTGAAGAGACGAATTGGGCTATCGTGCCTGTACCGGTGTAGAGGTCGTAGACGGTTTCTCCTCCTGTGAGCGAGGCGAAGTTCCTCGCTACTGTGTAAAGCCTGTATGCCTGTGTACTGTTGGTCTGGTAGAAGGATTTCGGTCCGATGTGGAAGGAAAGTCCCTCCATGGTCTCCTCGATCGTGGCTTCACCCTTGTAGAGGATGCAGTCCAGGTCAGATATGGAGTCGTTGAGTTTCGGATTAATGACGTAGTAGAGAGAGGTGATCTGCGGAAAGGCATCCGAGAGAGCGTCCAGAAGCAGCTTGCATGAAGGGTCTTCATGGGCGAAGCAGATTATCACCATGAAGTCGCCTTTCAGGTTGTTCCTGACGAACATGTTGCGGAGCAGGCCGGTGTTTTCCCTCACGTCATAGAAGGACAGGCCGTGGGATACGGCGAAATCCTTGACGAAGAGCCTGATCTGGTTTGAAGGCTCGCTCTGGAGAAAACATTGCTTGATGTCCAGCACCTTGTCGAAAAACTTGCCGACATGGAAGCCGAGTCCCATGCGGTCATTCTCCGGAATAGACTCAGGATCTTCACCTTTGAGAATCCATCTTTTGTCGGAGAAACTGAATTCCAGTTTGTTGCGGTAGAAAGTGGTTTTCTCCGAAGGAAGGATAGGGGAGACTCCCGGAATGTCGAGGTGGCCGATCCTTACGAGCTGATCTTCCACCTGTCTGGTTTTTGCCTCAAGCTGCATCTCATAAGGAAGCGGCTGCCATTTGCAGCCGCCACAGACTCCGAAATGGGAGCAGAAAGGTTCCAGACGTTTCTCCGAAGGCTTGACAATCCTGAGGATGAAGCCTTCCATATAATTCTTTTTCTTCTTAGTGACTCTTACGTCAACGATGTCTCCGGGTACGGCGAATTCTACGAAAAGTACCGCGCCGTCTATGTGCGCGAGAGCTTTCCCTTCGGCGGCGACATCCTCGATCACCACATTCTCCAGGGTCAGATCTATTTTATTTTTTCCCATTCTCCTTATTTTTGCTTATGCCTGGTCACTCACGATGGACTGCGAAACATTTATCATGAAATCGCCCATGGCCTCCAGCTCATTGATCATGTCGAGGAAATAGTTGGCGCTCTGATAATTGCCCGAGCGTCTTTCTATCTGGTCTATGGCCTGCTGCCTCAGATCAGCCCTCATCTTGTTGATGTTGTCTTCCGCCTGGTAAGCGTTAGAAATGGACAAGAGCAGAGAGCCTTTAGCGGCCGTCTTTAGATTGGCGTTCATCACCTCGAAGGCCGTGTTGACTTTGGAGATGAGCATGTCGATTTTCATGACGTTCTTATCATCGAACTTATGGTTGTGGAGTCTTTCGCGCTCGAGGATGCGGCTGCAATTCTCTTCCGAATCTCCGAGGCTTTCGAGTTCTCCTATTATCCTATAGATCACCTTGACCTCTTCGGCTTCTGTTATGCTTAGCTCAATAGAGGTGGTTACCTCATTAAGGAAACTGGCGATTTCGGCCTCCATCTTGTCTGTAATTTCCTCGTAACTGACAAGTTTCATCCTGTATTCCTCAAACTTATCCGAGTCCTGCTCGTGGAGAGCGAGGGAAACGTAGGCGAAACCTTCATGGCAGACTTCTCCGAAATTAACGACCTCGTTGATGGCCTGCTGGATCGAAATGGATGCGGTTCCGACCTTTCCAGGACTAATGAACTTAAGCCTGTTGACTTCTCCGTTCTCCTGCTTCTTCACGAGTTTGGAGACGATAGCCACCAGCTTGTCCGTAAACCAGACCAGAATAAGCGTAACAAGTATGTTAAATACTGTGTGCCCCATGCATATACCATAGCACCCGGCCATGGATGAAGGAATGGCTCCGGCGATGAAAGGCGCCGACACCGGATTGACCCCGCCGAAAAGCGAGATCAGAGCCCCGATAAGAAGGGTAAAAGACCTGAAAAGGATGAGAAAAATTACAAGGCCTATCCCATTGAACAGCAAGTAAATAAGACTTGCCTGACGAGCCTCGTAGCTGGCGTTCTTGGCGGCCAGCTGGACATTGATCGTCGTGCCGAAGTTGGCTCCGAGCACCATGGCCAGCCCCATGGAAAAAGGCATCCAGCCCATGGAGTAGGCTACGACAGTGACAACGATCGCCGCCGCCGAGGACTGGAGAATCATGGAAAGGAAGAAGCCGATTGCGAGATAGATCACAGCGGATACGCCTCCATGGCTGGACCATGCTTCGATGACCGACAACAGGCCGGCCTCTTCGTTCAGGTCCGTCATCGTCCTCTGGAGGTAGAGAAGGCCGAGGAAGATGAGCGAAATCCCGATGACCATCTCTCCGATGCTCTTATAAGTCGGTTTTCTCATCATCTCAAAGACAAAACCTACGCCGAGGATGAGAAAGCTGATTCTCTGAAGCTTGCATGTTATTCCTAAAAACGTTATGAGCCAAGGAGTTACGGTGGTGCCGATGTTGGCCCCCATGATGACGCCGACTGATTGGGAGAGGGTGAGCATTCCGGCTCCGACGCTGGTGACGACCATAGCCTTGGTTGCCGATGAGGACTGCACTGCCGAGGTGATTCCGAAGCCTGACAGAATCTGGCTGAACCTGCCTTTGACCATGAGATTCATCATTCTGCGGGTGGCGGAGCTCGTCAGTTTCTGAAGCCCGTTGCTCATCAGGGACATTCCGTAAAGGAACATCGCCAAGGCGCCGAAGAGGGTTAGTATCTGCAAGATCATATCTCTAACTTAACATAATGTAAATTGTATAACAAAACTGCAAGAGGGGATTGATACACAAAAACAGGTAAAAAAGCCATTCAGCAGCCTTATGGACGCAAATTTAATGAAAATGTTTATATTTGCGAGTTCAAAAACTTCAAAATACTGATTTACTGATAACTTCCGACAATGCCCGTTGAAATCAGACAAGTTGAGTCGAAGCAAGATCTGCGCGAATTCATCACTTTCCCTAACAGGCTCTATAAGGGAAATCCGTATTTTGTGCCGAAGATGGCTTTCGATGAAGAAAATTCCCTGGACCCCGCCAAGAATCCTACATCAGAATTCTGCGAGTCAGCTCTATACCTTGCATACAAAGACGGAAAGACCGTCGGACGCGTAGCCGCCATAATCAATCACAAGGCGAATGACACATGGAAACATGACGAAGTTCGTTACGGCTGGATAGACTTCATCGACGACATGGAAGTTTCCGCCGCCCTGCTCTCCAAGGTCCAGGATTTCGGCCGCGCCCATGGAATGAAGAAAATAGTCGGTCCGCTAGGTTTCACGGATTTCGATGCCGAAGGCATGGTGGTCGATGGATTCGACAAGATAAGCACGCTCTTCCTTCTCTATAATTATCCTTATTATCCGAAGCATCTGGAAGCTCTCGGCTACAAGAAGGAAGTCGACTGGATAGAATACAACATCACAATCCCCAGGGACTACAACGATCCGAAATTTGAAAGGGTCAGGCGCATAGCTTCTCTGGTTAAGGAAAGGTATCATGTCCATGTCAAGAAACCTACAAAGGCCGAAGTCATGAGAAAGGGTCTCGGGCAAGAGATCTTCAAGATGATCAACAAGACCTATGGCCCCCTATATAATTTCACTCAGTTCACCCCTAAGATGGTTGACACCTACGTGAAATCATATCTCGGCTTCATCGACATGCGCTATGTCACTCTGATCGTGGATGACTCGGACAAGATTCTCGCCTTCGGCATCAGTCTTCCTTCGGTCACAAGGGCCTTCCAGAAGGCCGGCGGCCATCTCTTCCCTTTCGGCTGGTTTCATGTACTCAAGTCCATGTTCCTCAAACATGAGGAATCCATCGAACTGATGCTTGCCGGAGTCGATCCTGAATGGCAGAAGACAGGGATCTATGCCCTTCTCTTTGATGATCTTGTGCCTCGCTACATAAAGGGTGGCTTCAAGTACGCTGAGACCAACGCCGAACTTGAGACGAATATCAAGATCAGCAAGCCTTGGGAGATGTTCGATTACAAACCGGTCAAGCGCCGTAGGATCTACGGCAAAGATTTATAGGACTTTCTCTATGGACTCCAATCTGAACAAGATGCTCCCTCCCCTCTCGGAAAGGATGCGCCCTGAGCGTCTGGATGACTATGTCGGCCAGGAAAGTCTCATGGGCCCCGGATCTGTGCTCAGGAAGATGATAGAGACCGGAAACGTCACCTCATTTATTCTCTGGGGTCCTCCGGGAGTCGGAAAGACTACCATCGCCCACATCGTCGCTTCCTGCTGCGAGAGAGACTTCTACTCTCTTTCGGCAGTCACTTCCGGAGTTAAAGACGTGCGTGAAGTGATCGACAAGGCGAAAGCGGAGAGGGCCTCGGTCTTCGGAGAGGGCAAGGCGGCTCCGATTCTCTTTATCGACGAAATACACCGCTTCAACAAAGCCCAGCAGGATGCTTTGCTCGGCGCAGTAGAGGACGGGACCATCGTGCTCATTGGCGCGACCACCGAGAACCCTTCTTTCGAAGTCATTAACCCTCTACTCTCCCGCTGCCAGGTCTTCGTGCTTAAATCTCTGGAAAACAAGGACTTGCTTAAGCTTCTCGAAAGAGCGGTCAAGGAGGACGTCGTCCTTTCCAAGCTTGACATCCGCATTGAGGATCCGGAACTTCTTCTAAACTACAGCGCCGGAGACGCCCGCAAGCTGCTGAACATTCTTGAGCTCCTGGTTGATTCAGCCCCCAAGGATAAGCCTATAGTAATAGATAGAGACAGCGTAAGTTCCTGTCTCACTACGACCTCTGCCCGCTATGACAAAGGCGGGGAGATGCATTACGACATCATTTCGGCCTTCATCAAGTCGGTCAGAGGCTCAGACCCGAACGCGGCCATCTATTATCTTTCGAGGATGCTGGACGGCGGCGAGGATCCTGTTTTCATCGCGAGGAGGCTCTCGATTCTTTCCGCCGAAGATGTCGGTCTTGCCAACCCGAATGCCATGCTGCTCGCCAGCGCCTGCTTCAACATTGTGAACCTGGTCGGCATGCCTGAAGCCCGCATTCCGCTGGCCGAAACCACGATTTATCTCGCATCTTCGCCGAAGAGCAATTCCGCGTACATGGCAATAAACGAAGGTCTGGAGCTCGCGCAGAAAACGCGGACCGCCGGAGTCCCTCTTCAAATACGGAACGCTCCTACCAAACTTCTGGACAATCTCGGCTACGGCAAGGGCTATAAATATGCCCATGACTACCCTGGCGACTTCGTGGACATGGAATTCATGCCGGAGGGTCTGGAGGGAACCGTGCTCTACCAGCCCAAGCCTAACCGCCACGAGAATGCTCTCAAATCCTACCTCCAGTCCTGCTGGCCGAAATATTATCCTGCCTCCCCTCTCTCCTCGGCAACGGACTCCCCTGCCTCCGGAGCGGGTCCCTCCCCTGCTCCGGAAAGTTCTTCCGGGGTAAAGAGTGAAGAATAAGGGCGGAAAGAAAAAACGCTAGAAAGGATAGCCGACTCCGAAGTGGACGGCATAGCCATTGTTCCCGAACCAGTCCCCGGGACCCAGCCACCGGCTTCCGGCATCGCAGGCAGGGTCATGCAGACGCAGCCCCATGTCAAGGCGGACCAATATGAAATTGAGGTCAAGCCTCAGACCCAGGCCCCAGTCAAGCGCCAGAGATTCACCGAAAGTGTTCAGCTTAAGTTCCCCCAGACCATCATCGCCGGCATCGTTGTGGTAAGTCCAGACGTTCCCGGCATCTACGAAGAGGGCGCCTGCGAATTTCCAGAAGAGCGGGAAGCGGTACTCAAGGTTAGCCTCAAGCTTAAGGTCGCCGGTCTGATTCTGGATTACGAAGGAAGAGTCCGGCTTGGAAAGACCCGGACCAAGAGAACGGGCCTGCCAGCCTCTCATGCTGTTGGCGCCACCGGCATAGAAATGCTGCTCGAAAGGAAGGGCCTCGGAATTGCCGTAGGCGTAGCCGGCGCCGATGAGCAGTCTCGAAGCCAGAGCGCCGCCATCCTTCTTACCGAAACGCAAGGTCTTGCCAAGGCTGAACTCCCCGCGGACATATTGGGAATAAGGGGTGTTCCAGATGATGTGCGCCCCATTCTCGTCCTGTGGCATCAGTCCGTTGAAAAGGCTGAGTACATTTCCTGCAAAGCTTACTGAGAGCCTTGAATACCAATAGCTTACCTTTGGATTGGTGGAAGCGTTGGTGGTGTAGGTCAGGTTCGCCCCGGTGCCTAGGTCGAAATGGTCCTGATAGGCGTTCCTCATGAAAGGATTGCTGGCCATGGACTCATAAAAGGCCGGGTTGATGTTGAAGAGGCGGACGATGTTGTCCTGTACAGGGTAGAACTGATAGTACAGATTCCCATGGCGTCCGCTGTAGCCGAAGGCCACGGAGATAATGTTCCTGCGATATTCCGGCCTGTCCTGATAATTGTAGGAGGCTTGGATTTCGGTCTTTGGAAGATTGCGCGGAAAAAGCCGGTCCGCAAGTCCCAGAAAACGCGGGAAAGTCACGCCCGCGGAAACTCCGAATTCGGTTGAATGAATCGTCCTGTCGTTCGGCTTGAACTGGAAATTTCCCATGAAATCAAGGCTCAGCTGCTCCCCTCCTTTGAAAATATTCTTGTGGAAATAAGAGAGCTGAGGAGAAATCCCAAGCAGACCTACCGAGTTGGTAGAGGCCTCCAGATTGACCTTGAAGCCCTGGGGCCTTGACGGAGTTAGGTTTATCTCGCAGTCTACGACACCGACTGTGTCGGAAGACAGGCCGACATTGACGCTGCTGAAGACGGGAAGCGAGGAGAACCTGTTGTAGGTGTTGCGGACGGCTTCTTCGTTATAAGAATCACCCGGCCGTATCATGTTGAGATTCCTCAGGGTTTTCTCCCTTATCTTGAAGTCCTCGGGATAGCTTATCCCGACCTTCCCGAAATGGTATTTCTTGAGAGTCTGGGCCTGCTGCGGGCCTTCATTCCGGGTGTACTCGTTGATTTTCATCTCCACAGAGGCGCAGGAAGGGTCGGAAAGGGTGTCAGCCTCGAAGAAATAGTAGTTCTTGGTGAAGCCGTAGTAGCCCAGGCCTCGCAGATGGGCCGAAGACCTCTCGCTCTCGTCTTCGAGGGCTGATTCCGAAAGATAGTCTCCCCTTTTGACCGAGACCTGAGCCGTGTCGGCGAAAAAATCTGCCGCGAATTCCGGGTTGTCCGGAAGGACATATCGTAGGTCCTTGATAGGATAGCGTTTGCCGAGTTTTACCTCATACGTTACATCAACCTTCCTTCCCTTCACCTTGACATCTGCCGAGACTGCCGAGCCGTAGTAGCCGATGTATTGAAGGTGGTTCCCGATATTCTCGACGGAAGAGGCGACCTTCTCCTCATCATAGATTACCGGCTCTACGCCGATTTTCCGGATCGTCCTGTTGACGAAATTGTCCTTCTTCCCCGCCAGATTGTAGAGGTTCAGGAAGGGGTTCCATCCGAAGGCTATGTAAGTGTTCGGCTTCTGCCTCACGTACTTGGCTATGTCGGAGGTGTTGTAAGAGGGCTCATTCACCACTTTGATCTCGTTTTTGGCAAGACGATACTGGTTGTCTTCCAAAACGCGGGTCGTGCTGCATGAGGAGAAGGCCGCAGTCAAGGCGGCCGCCAAAAGGATATGAGCGGTAAATTTTGCCATGTCTTGACAAATTTACCAAATTATTTTGAGGAATATTTTAAAATACGACTTATATTTGTTTTCCTAAATGCGCCGGCGGAAGGCCGGCCTTGATTTTTAACAAAAGGCAGTTAGTCAAAGCAGTAAATGAAGAACAAATACATCGACCTGGTCGGACAGACTTTCGATTTTCCTCAGGACGAATTCAATGTTGAAGACGGACATCTTTTCGTCAATGACATCGACATGATGGGTATCATCCGTGAATACGGCACTCCCCTGAAGATTACTTTCCTTCCAAAGATAAGCAGTCAGATCCAGAGGGCGAAAAGAATGTTCCGAAACGCAATGAGCAAGGCCGGTTACGACGGCGACTACCATTACTGCTATTGCACCAAGAGCTCGCAGTTCGAGTTCGTGCTCGAAGAGGCGCTCAAGAACAATGTCCATATCGAGACAAGTTCAGCCTACGACCTCAATCTGATCCAGGCCCTCCTCAACAAAGGGCTCACCACAAAGGATCTCATCATCATCTGCAACGGCTTCAAGCGGCCCCAGTACATCAGCAACATCTGCTCTTTCATCAAAGAGGGCTGGCGCAATATCATCCCGGTGCTCGACAACAAGGACGAGCTCATGGATCTTGACGAAGAACTCGGCGATTACTCCGGTTCAGTGAACGTCGGCATAAGAATCGCCTCCGAGGAAGACCCGAATTTCGAATTTTACACCTCACGTCTGGGCATCCGCTACAGTGACATCCTTCCTTTCTATAAGAACGGTATCAGCAAGAATGATCGTTTCCGCCTGAAGATGCTTCATTTCTTCATCAACACCGGAATCAGGGACACTTCCTACTATTGGAATGAACTCAGCCGCTGCCTCAATCTCTACTGCGACCTGCGTCAGGTCTGCCCTACCCTTGACAGCCTGAATATCGGCGGGGGCCTTCCGATCAAGACTTCCCTCGCCACTGACTACGACTACAAGTACATGGTCGAAGAGATTGTCAACCAGATAAAGACGGTCTGCGACGCCCATGGCATCCCTGTTCCTGACATCTACACGGAGTTCGGCAACTTCACGGTAGGAGAGTCCGGAGCGACCATCTTCAAGGTGCTCGGCGTAAAGCAGCAGAACGACAGAGAGTGCTGGTACATGATTGACAACTCCTTCATGACCACAATGCCGGACACCTGGGGCCTGAACCAGAGATTCATCCTCCTCCCTATCAACAAGTGGAATGACGAGTACCACAGAGTCTTCATCGGAGGCCTGACCTGCGACAGCAAGGACTATTACAATTCAGAGGCCCATGCGAACGCAATCTTTCTTCCGACCGTGAAGGACACCCGCCGGGACCCTCTCTATATAGGTTTCTTCCACACCGGGGCCTATCAGGAGGCCATCTCGGGCTACGGCGGAATCAAGCACTGCCTTCAGCCTTCACCTAAGCATATCCTCATAGACAAGGACAAGAACGGCCATTTCACCTCCCGTCTCTTCGCTCCCGAGCAGAGCGCCGAGTCTATGCTCAAGATCTTGGGATATTGATGCTTTCTTCCGGGGAAATCAAACTCATACGCTCCCTGAAAGAAAAGAAGTTCAGGGATGCGGAAGGACTTTTCGTGGTCGAAGGAGAGAAGATGGTCGCCGAGGCTGGAAAATCCGGCTTCAAAATCGAGAAAATCTTTTTCCGGGACGGAGAAGACGGAATAGGCGAGGCAGCCATGGCCAAAATTTCCATGCTCTCCTCCCCCTCCCCAGCCCTCGCCGTTGTCAGGAAACCTGAAGGACTGATTTCGGACAAGCCAGCTGAACTCTTGTCCGATAAAGGTTTATACCTCGCTCTTGATTCAATCAGAGACCCAGGGAACCTCGGCACGATCATACGTATCTGCGACTGGTTCGGTATAGAGGGGATCATCGCATCGCAAGACACCGTAGATGTCTTCAACCCGAAGGTGGTCCAGTCGACGATGGGAGCCGTTTTCCGCGTGCCCTTTCATTATGCCTCCGTTCCGGAGCTCTGCATGGAGGCCGTGAAGGCGGGTGGGAAGGTCTATGGCACCTTCCTTGACGGGGAGGACATCTACGGCAAAGAACTCTCCGCCGGAACCTCTGCCCCTGACGTGGTCATAATAGGAAATGAGTCCGACGGCATCTCTCAGCAGACGGCCGCCTTCGTCACGGAGCGCCTCTTCATACCGCCATATCCATCTGACAGAAAGGGGTCCGAATCTCTCAATGCGGCCGTTGCATCTGCCGTCACCCTCGCGGAATTCCGCCGGAGGGGAAGGAGAAGATAGGGATAATTTCCAGCCGGTTTTTACCAGTTTGCAGGCTAAGAGGGAAGCTTTACTGGCCCGAATTATGCAAGAAACAGAAATAATAGGACCTATCACTTAAGATTCTATGGCAAAACCTCTGATTTACCAGATGCTGCCCCGCCTCTGGGGCAACATGGAAGGACGGAACATCTGCGGCGGGACTCTTTCCGAGAACGGCTGCGGCACCTTCGGCAATATTGATGACCAGACGCTTGATTACCTGAGCGACATGGGCTTCAGCCATGTCTGGTACACAGGCGTCGTCCGTCATGCCACTACCGAAAACACTCATGGCTGCACCCCTTCCTCCCCTGCATGGGTGAAGGGCAAGGCCGGTTCTCCATATTCCGTCACCGACTGGTTTGACGTGAATCCTTATCTAGCCTCGGACCCTTCCAAGAGGATGGCAGAATTTCAGGAACTCGTGTCAAGGACGCATCGCCACGGGCTCAAGGTCATCATAGACTTTGTGCCTAACCATGTGGCCAGAGACTACGGGGCTTTCTCCCGCAAACCAATAATAGACGGCAGAGATGCCGACGGTCACCCCGTTTTCGGGGCTTCGGACGACGAGAGCTCCCACTGGAAGGCGGAGAATGACTTTTTCTACTATCCTGGCCAAAAGCTGGTTCTTCCGGTAAAGAACCAGCATGGCTACGTGGAAATGCCTGCCAAGGCCAGCGGCAACGCCTATTCCCCCACCCCGGGAATCAACGACTGGTATGACACCATAAAACTGAACTATTGCGACTTCCATACTCCGACCTGGGACAAGATGTACGAAGTTGTCGATTTCTGGGTCAGTCTCGGAGTCGACGGCTTTCGCTGCGACATGGTGGAGCTCGTCCCTCCAGGCTTCTTCACCTGGCTGATCGCCAAGACGAAGCGGACCAGCCCGAATGTCATATTCATAGCCGAAGTCTACCAGAAGAATCTGTACAGGAAGTACATCTATGACGTCGGCTTCGACTATCTGTACGACAAATCGGGACTTTACGATTCTCTGCGCGAGATTGTCCGAAAGAACGTCGTCGACCATGGCATGCCTCCGGAACAGTGGCAGTCGGCGGAAAGGATAACATGGAACTGGCAGGAACTTGGAGACATTCAGCCGAGGATGCTCAATTTCCTCGAAAACCATGACGAGCAACGCTTCGCTTCCGATTTTTTTGGCCTTGACCCGGACAATTCCTATGCTGCACTCTATGCCTCTCTGACATTCAACACCTGTCCTTTCATGCTCTACTTCGGAGAAGAAATCGGAGAACGCGGCATGGACAAGGAGGGCATGAGCGGGCTCGACGGTAGGACCAGCATCTTCGATTGGTGGAAGGTTGACTCGCTTTCAAGACTCTTCATGTACATTCATGGTCGTTCTTATGCCTTGACCGACAAGGAGAAGTCTACCCTGGAGAAGTACAAGGAGGCTCTGAACCTTGCATCCAGAGACAGGGCGGTGTCTGAAGGGAGTACCTATGACCTCTGCTACTACAATTACTCCTCAGACGGCTTCGACAAGAAGCGTCATTTCGCCTTCCTGCGTGACATTGAAGAAGAAACTCTTCTTGTCATCTGCAATTTCGCCTCGCATGACTCTAAGATAGACCTGCTCATACCCCCTCACGCCTTCGATTGGCTAGGGATGAGTGAAACTAGTGAACTCTCGCCGGACAAGCCTATCCGGGTAGAGGTTCCGGCCTTCGGGGCGAAAGTCATAAAAATCTGCGGCTAAGAAGGGTCGGGAAGATGAATTTCCCGAAAAAATGCGTAAGTTTCGGCATAAATACCGGCCGAAATGAACGAAGAATCTCTGATGAGGATCAGGATCCGGAAAATCCTGATGATATGCAGCAACTATGACGCCTTCATCCTCAAGGAAGACGGCTGCATCGAGTCTGAAGTTGCAAGCGAATACAAGGAGCTGAACCTCAGCAACCCGCCGAGATTCATATGGACCAACTCTTCATCCGAGGCGAGGGAACTGATTGAAAATGATGAGGAAATTGACCTTGCCATCTGCATGTTCAACGAGCAGGACAAGGGCTTCTTCTCTCTCTCGCGCGACCTGAAGAAAAAAGGCAGGAATATCTCGTCCGTCCTCCTCATCCATTATTCCAAGACAGTGGTCGAACGTCTGGCCAAGGAAGACCTCCATGACATCGACTATGTTTTCAGCTGGCATGGAAACGCCGACCTCATCATTGCCATAGTCAAGCTTATCGAGGACAAGGCCAATGCCGAGAACGATGTCTTCGGCGTCGGTGTCCAGGTCATCCTGCTTGCCGAAGATTCCGTCCGCTATTATTCGAATTATCTTCCGGAGCTCTACCGCCTGGTGCTTTCTCAGAGCCGGGAATTTCTCAAAGAGAGTCTGAACTATTCCCAGAAGAAGTACCGCAAACGTTCCAGGCCGAAAATCTTTCTCGCCACCTGCTACGATGAGGCTCTCTCCTGTTTCGAGGAATACAAGAGCCACCTGCTCGGCGTCATTTCCGACGTCGGCATGGTCCGCCGGAAGGGAGACGATCCCCACACCGAGATTCTTGATGCTGGACTGGAGCTTACCAGGCGCATCAAGGCCTATGACCACCTTATGCCGGTCCTTCTCCAGTCTTCCCAGGCGAGCGCAGCCGGCATAGCCTCACAGCTCGGCGCTGGCTTCATAAAGAAATATTCCAGAACCCTTCTCCTGCAGCTTTCCGACTTTATAAAAGAAGAATTCGGTTTCGGGGATTTCGTCTTCAAAGACGCCGAGGGCAAGGAATGCGGAAGAGCCGCCAATCTGACGGAACTGGAGAAAATCATCCACTCCATTCCCGATGCCGTTCTGGTCAGCAACACTTCTCGCAACATGTTCTCCAAATGGCTCTACGCCAGGGGGCTCTTCGACCTCGCCAGTACTTTCCGCGCCCATCATCATACCGATGCCGGCGAATTCCGTACCTTCCTCCTCGGGGAGATCAAGGCCTATCACAGGCAAACCGGGCGTGGAATCATTGCCGACTTCCGCAGGGGCTCCTACGAGGACTACTATAGCTTCTCCAGGCTCGGAGGCGGATCCATGGGCGGAAAGGCCAGAGGTCTCGCCTTCCTCAATTACCTCATCCAGAAGCACAATCTGGACGGGAGATTCAAGGGGCTGAAAGTCTCCATCCCGCGGACCATCGTGATTACGGCTGATTTCTTCGACACTTTCATCCTTGAAAACGGCCTGCAATATGTAATAGATTCAGAGATGGGAGATGACGAGATTCTTTCGGAATTCGTGTCGTCTCGTCTGCCTGAGGAACTTATCGATGACCTGAAGGTCTATGTCTCTACGGTCAGGCATCCACTCGCCGTCCGTTCCAGTTCCAAGCTGGAGGACAGCAGCTATCAGCCATTCGCCGGCGTCTATTCCACCTACATGTGCCCTTACTCCGAGAATCCGGACAGGCTCCTGCGCGAATTGGGCAAGGCCATAAAGAGCGTCTATGCCTCGACCTATTACAAGGGCAGCAGGAACTATATACAGGCCAGCGGCAATATCCTCGGCGAGGAAAAGATGGCGGTGATAGTCCAGGACATCTGCGGCACGAGGCACGGGGATGACTTCTTCCCTATGCTCTCCGGTGTAGCCCGTTCCGTCAATTCCTACCCTATCGGCTATCAGAAGGCCGAAGACGGGGTCATGAACGTAGCCTTCGGGCTCGGAAAGACCGTCGTTGGCGGCGGCAAGACCCTCAGGGTCGACCCTGTCCAGACCAACAGAATCCTTCAGCTTACTGACGTGGGCCATGCCCTGCGCGAGACTCAGAACGAGATGTACGTTCTCGATGCCGGTGGCTCCATGTTCAAGGTTTCGAAGGATGACAGTTTCAACTTGAGGAATATCTCCATAGCTGACGGCCTGGCTGAATATGACCACCCTGAACTCGTAGCCTCTACCTATGTGCCCCAGGATGACAGGATAGTACCTGGAGTCAGTGAGAATGGCTTCCCGATAGTATCCTTCGACGGCATCTTCCAGTTCGGGCGCTTCCCTCTCGCCAAGGCCATGAGTGAAATACTTAAGATCTGCAAGGAGGAGCTGATGTGCGAGGTCGAAATCGAATTCGCGCTTGACCCCGTACCAGAATCAAAGGGTGAAGAAGCTGTGCTCAAGCTGTTGCAGGTCAGGCCTATAGCCTCTTCATCGGAAGAATCCGGCATGAGCATAGAGCAGGCTCAGGAGAAACTTGGCGTGAAACTGGTCAAGAGCTCCGATGCCCTCGGAAACGGCTGGTTCAACGATGCCGACAGGCTGGTCGTGATCTTCCCTGAAGCCTTCGACAAGATGAAAACAAAGGAAATGGCGGCTGAGATTTCCGAAATCAACAGCCGTCTTCAGGAAGAGGGCAGACACTATTTCCTCATAGGACCGGGAAGATGGGGCTCGTCAATCCCGAGTCTCGGCGTTCCTGTCGCCTGGACCGACATTTCAGGAGCCAAAATGGTCGTTGAGTACGGGATTGATGGTTTCCGCATAGACCCGAGCCAGGGCACTCACTTCTTCCAGAACATCACTTCTCTTGGAGTCGGTTATCTTTCGGTCGACCAATATGCCGGCAAAGGCTCCATAGACTGGGACAAGATGGCCTCCCTCGACAGCGTCTGGGAAGGCAGGTTCACGAAGGTGCTGAAGGCTGAGGGCCTGAAGGGCTTCATCGATTGCAACGAGGGTCTTTCTGTAATCGGATTCTGAGGTCCGGAATCATCAGACTGCCACCCTTTTTGCCGACGGCGCCACAACACATCCCGCTACCACTCGATAAAAGTGGCCGCAAAAAAAGACGGGTGATTCCGTTTGGGGGAATCTCCCGTCTGATTTGGTATGCCCGTGGCCTTGTGAGCCGCTTCGCCACTTGTCCGGTTTTGCCGGAACTGGGCGTAATTACCAGTTGAGAATCTTCTTGAAGTCGTAGTCCTCAGGGTTCGGCACGAACTCTTTGGCGGCCTCGTAGTCGGCAGGGGTGATGTAGTGGCAGATGTACCTATAGTAGTTCTGAGCTACTCCGCCGTTGATGTCAACTCTTCTCGGAGGAATCTTGCCTTCCGCATTCTGGAGATCCTTCAGGTAGAGAGGATGAGCCTCGCCCTGAGCGTCGATGTAGACCATGCAGCCTGTCTCGCCCTTCTCATAAAGCTCGTACACGCCCATGGCGAGTTCGGTGCAATATGTAAGGTCATAAGCGATAGGATCCTGGCAGCGGACATCATAGCCGATCTCTACAGGACGGGTCTTCACCTTCCAACCGAGGCAGGACTCATCTTTCTCGAGGATGTCGTTGAAGAGGACGGCCTTGGAAATCTTGCCGAGCTCAGGATGGCCGTGCTCATCGTAGGTCATGTGGACTCCGGTTCCCTTGAGGTCCTCTGGATCAAGGTCATGGAAAACGCCCTCAGCCACTACAACGGTACCGTAATGGATGCCGAGGATCTTCCTCTTGATGATGGAGGAAAGAGTCAGTTTGAGGATCTTGTCAACGGTGATCTTGGTCTTGTTGAACATCTCCGGGATGATGGTCATAGGGGCATGGGTAGCCTCACCGATACCGAGGGCGAGATGGCCTGCTGAACGGCCCATGGCGCTGATGAGCAGCCAGTTGCCGGAAGTACGGGCGTCTTCGTAGATAGTGCGGGCGAGATGTGCGCCCTCATCCTTGGCTGAATTGAAACCGAAGGTAGGAGTATTGTTCGGAAGAGGAAGATCATTGTCTATGGTCTTAGGAACGTGGATGTTGTGGATAGGATAGTTCTTCGCTACGAGGAACTTGGAAATCCTGTTCGCGGTGGAAGCGGTGTCGTCTCCTCCTACGGTGACGAGAAGCTTCACATTGTTGTCCTTGAAAAGACCGAGATTGAAGTTCTTCTCGAAATCTTCGTCAGTCGGCTTGAAGCGGCTCATCATGAGGTAGGAACCGCCGCGGTTGAAGTACCTGTCGGCTTTGAAGAAGTCGATGTCCTCAGTCTGAGGATTCTTACGGAAAAGCCCGGAATAGCCGCCGTGAAGTCCGATTACACGGAATCCATTTGAGAGGAAGGTCTTTGCTACCGAGCATACAACGGTGTTCATTCCTGGAGCCGGACCTCCGCCACAGAGGATTATGATTGAATCTTTCATGTTTAATGAATTTGAGATATGTTGTTTTTCCGGGGTGCAAAAATAAGATATTCAAGTTAAAAATCCCACAAAAGTGAGTAAATTTACCCGAGATGTCCCCCACATGGGCAAGGAGTTCCTTTTGCGGGAAAACAATATGAAGAATCGGAGCCGTAATCATCAAGATCCGAGGCCAAAGATATCAAGATCCGATGCCAAGGATATATAGATCAGAGACTAATATAAATATCAAACTCTTATGGATACCTCGAAAGTGTTTTTTACGGATTTCCGCACCAAGCTGGGAATATCCCTTCCTACAAAACTTCAGAAACTCATCCGAAGGGCCGGTATCGGCACTATCGACATGGACGGCAAGTTCGTGGCCATAAAGATGCATTTTGGCGAACTCGGAAACATAGCCTATCTGCGCCCGAACTATGCCAAGGCTGTGGCTGACGTGGTGAAGGAGCTGGGCGGCAAGCCTTTTCTCACTGACTGCAACACTCTCTATCCGGGATCTAGGAAGAATGCCATAGACCATCTCTACTGCGCCCAAGTCAACGGCTTCAATTATATGACGACAGGCTGTCCGGTGATAATCGGAGACGGTCTGCGCGGAACCGATGACATTGAGGTAGCGGTCAAGAACGGAGAATATTGCAAGATGGCCCTCATAGGCCACGCCATCATGGACGCTGACGTCTTCATTTCGCTCACGCACTTCAAGGGTCATGAAGCCACAGGCTTCGGAGGGGCTGTAAAAAATATCGGCATGGGCTGCGGTTCCAGGGCCGGCAAGATGCATCAGCACAACAGCGGAAAGCCCATCGTTCATCAAGACAAATGCCGGCTTTGCAAGCGCTGCGCCAGGGAATGCGGCTCTGACGCCATTTCCTACGACACCGGCAAGGCCTACATCAATCCGGAACTCTGCAAAGGCTGCGGCCGCTGCATAGGCGCCTGTCCATTCGACGCCATAGAGAACATGAACTGGGACGCCAACGAGCAGCTCTGCCGAAAGATGGCTGAATATGCCCAGGCGGTATGCTACGGCAGACCTTGCTTCCACATCAGCCTCATAACCGATGTATCTCCTAATTGCGACTGTCATGCGGAGAATGACGCCCCGATTCTTCCGGACATCGGGATGCTGGCCTCCTTCGACCCCATAGCCCTTGACCAGGCCTGCGTAGACCTCTGCGAAAAGGCGGAACCATTCAGGAACAGCCAGCTCGGAGACCATCTCGCCAGGGGTGACGTCCGCCATTATCACGAACATTTCAAGGACAACAATCCTAACGCCAGCTGGAGAGAGACTCTGGAGCATGGCGAGAAGATAGGACTTGGCTCAAGAACCTATGAACTTGTGACTATGTGACGATTTACCACTCCTAAACCTTGAATCAAGGCGGAAAATGAGTATTTTTGTAAAATATAGGTAAAGGGATATGACAAGGGAAGAGGCAGAGAAACGGGTCGCCGAACTCAGAAAAATACTCTGGGAGAACAGCCGCAGATACTATGTCGAGAATAATCCGACGATGTCAGATTACGAATATGACACCCTCATGCACGAACTTGAGGGCATCGAGGCAGTGTATCCGGAACTTATCACCCCAGATTCCCCTACCCAGAAGGTCGGGAGCGATCTTGAGGGGGCGGAGCGGGAGAAGGCGAAGATAGCCAACGCAGAAGACGGAATAAAGACAGACTTCGCCCAATATCCTCACCGCTATCCCATGCTCTCCCTCGGCAATACTTACAGCATTGGCGAGGTGGAAGACTTCGCCTCAAGAGTCTCCAAGGCCCTCGAAGGCCGGGTCTTTACCTATAGCTGCGAGCTGAAGTTCGACGGCACGGCCATCTGTCTCACCTACAGAGACGGCAAGCTCTTCCGCGCCTTGACTCGCGGAGACGGGATCATAGGAGACGATGTCACCGAAAACGTCAGACATATCCGCAACATACCGACCATTCTGAAGGGTGGCTCCTGGCCGGAGGAATTCGAGATCAGAGGCGAAATCCTGATGCCTTATAAGAGTTTCGAAGCGCTCAATAAGGAGCGCGAGGAAGACGAAGAAGCACCTTTTGCCAACCCACGGAATGCCGCATCAGGCTCCTTGAAATTGCATGACCCGAAAGAAGTGGGAAGGCGCGGCCTCTGGTGCACTCTCTACCACATCCCTTCCGACAATGTGGACTTCGACACCCACAGCCACGCCCTCGATGCCGCCGAAAGCTGGGGCCTTCCAGTCTCGGACAAGAGACGTATCTGCCATGACATCAAGGAAATAGAGGAATATATCAGCTATTGGGGCGAGCATAGGAAGGACCTTCCTTATGCCACCGACGGCATTGTCATCAAGGTCAACGAGATGGCCTTCCAGAGGGAGCTCGGTTTCACTGCGAAATTTCCTCGCTGGGCGGTCGCCTATAAGTATAAGCCTGAGCAAGCCTTGACGAAGCTTCGCTTCATCAGCTACCAGGTAGGAAGAACCGGTGCCGTGACACCTGTAGCCAACCTCGACCCTGTACAGCTTTCGGGGACGCTTGTCAAGAGGGCTACCCTCAATAATGCGGATCAGATGGCTCTGCTCGACATTCACGTCGGGGACTATGTCTATGTAGAAAAGGGTGGCGAAATCATTCCGAAGATTACCGGAGTGGAAAAGAGCAGGAGGCCTGTGGGCGCAAGCCTGCCTGATTTCCCGAAGGTCTGTCCAGACTGCGGCACCCCGCTGGTCAAGGCGGAAGACGAGGCGAAATGGTTCTGTCCCAACGTTGACGGCTGCCCGACGCAGATTAAAGGCCGCCTCATCCACTTTCTGAGCCGCAAGGCCATGAACGTGATAGCAGGAGACGCAACCGTCGACCAGATGTATGACAGCGGCATGGTGAGGACTCCTGCCGATTTCTACGACCTCCGCAAGCGCGACCTGCTCCAGTTGGAAGGCTGGAAGGAGCGCAGCGCCCAGAGATTCCTGGACAGCCTCGAAAAATCCAAGTCGGTCACTTTCGACCATGTTCTCTTCGCCCTTGGAATCCGTTTCGTCGGAGAATCCACGGCGAAGGAGATCGCGGCCCATTTCGGAGACATCGATTCTATAGCCGCGGCCTCCAAGGAGCAGCTTCTGGAGGTGGAAGATGTGGGCGAGGTGATTGCGCAGAGTGTCTGCGATTATTTCAGTGACGAGAAGCATCTCATTGAGATTCAGAGGCTCAAGGCAGACGGGCTCAAGTTCTCCATGGAGAAAGCAGAGGAGAATGTGAGCGCTGTCCTGGAGGGCAAGACCATAGTCATTTCCGGAAATTTCAGCATCTCGAGGGATGAGATGAAACTTCTCGTAGCGAAGAACGGGGGCAAAAACAGTTCTTCCGTGAGCGGAAAGACTTCCTACCTGCTGGCCGGCTCGAAACCAGGGCCGGAGAAGCTGAAGAAAGCCGCCGAGCTCGGAGTGCCGGTAATAGGCGAAGAGGAGTTCAGAAAGATGCTCCCAAGTCTGGAAGGAGCTCAGAGTGGCCAGAGTGATGGTCCGGAGAACGGACCTAAGGAAAATATTCCGGAAGACGGCTGGGACGGAATTGAGGAAGAACCGAACCTTTTTGACGGAATCTGAAGATGGGACTTGGCAAGAAAATAGAAGACGTCAAGGCCTTCCTCCGCGAAGACATCTGGCAGATTAACCTTGACGACTTGTCAAAGATGAAAGCCAGGCTCGTAAAAGACGGCCGGGTAGTTCTCCTCATGCTGAAGACCTTCTCTGCACAGAAGATCGGTTTCCAGTCGGTCGCCCTAAGCTTCTTCTGCACCATGGCGGCCATCCCTTTCCTGGCCTTCGCCTTCGTGGTAACAGGAGGCTTCGGGCTGGACAAGTACATCACCGAATTTCTCGTAGAAAACATCGACAACGAGCAGATTACGGCTTACATCCTGGATTTCGCCGAAAACATAATCGACACGGCAAAGAGCAGCGCCGTCGGTCTGATAAGCGCCCTGCTCTTCATCTGGCTGGTGATCTGGATGATGATCTGCGTGGAGAGAGTCTTCAACAACGTCTGGCGGGTCACCAAGGCCAGGGCCTGGTACAAGAGTTTCGGGGTAGATGTCGCCATAATGATACTCTCCCCCTTCGTAGTCATCCTCTTCTTTACTGGGAGCGTCGTCTATTCCAACATCCTGGACCTTCTGATGCCGGACCAGATAGCCTTTTCGGAAGGATTGCGGACCTTGATCGGCTGGCTGATTTTCGGAGTCTTCAGCATCATGATCATCTCGGCCATGTACAAGTTCATCCCGAGCTGCAGGGTTCGCTACCGCAACGCCTTCAAGGCCGCCGTCCTTTCCGGAGCCGCCTTCACCATCCTTCAATATCTCTACCTTGAGACTCAGGTCTTCGTGACCCGTCTCAACGCCATATACGGAGCCATAGCCGCCATACCTCTTTTCATGTTCTGGTTGAATTTCGGATGGTATATCATCCTGCTCGGCTCCGAACTGTCCTATGCGTACCAGAACGTTGACAAATATCTCTTGACAAGCCAAAACGATGAGCAGCCTTTCTGAATTTACACAAAACGACTATCAGGTCATCGCCAGGAGCTATGCCGACCTTAAAGAATCCGCCCGCAAACGCTGTACTAACGCCCGCGAGCTGGAAGTAGTTCAGAAGGCCTTTGAGTTCGCCAGCGAGGCCCACAAGAACGTCCGCCGACGCTCCGGCGAGCCATATATCCTCCATCCTATTGCCGTCGCGAAAATAGTCGTCGACGAAATCGGCCTCGGCTACAAATCTATAACGGCGGCCCTTCTGCATGACGTGGTCGAAGACACGGACTACACCGTGGCCGACATCCGCAGACTTTTCGGAGACAAGATCGCTTCTCTTGTCGACGGACTCACCAAAATCAAGGGCGTCCTCGACAACCAAGACCGCCAGACCAAGGGCGAGGAATATTCGGAGAGCCTTCAGGCCATGAATTTCAAGAGGATTCTCCTGACTATGAACGATGACATCAGGGTCATCCTCATCAAACTGGCCGACCGTCTCCACAATTGCCGTACTATCGAGTACATGCCTGAGTACAAGAGAGACAAGATCCTCAGCGAGACCATGTACATCTTCATTCCTCTTGCCCACAGGCTCGGCCTCTACGAGATCAAGTCGGAGATGGAGAATATCTGGCTCAGGTACAAGGAGCCGGATGCCTACAACGACATCACGGCGAAGGTCAACAGGGACATGGCCGGCAAAGGAATAGAGATAGACAAATTCATAGAGCCTATCAGCAAGGCGCTTACCGCCTCTGGCTTCGACTTCACCATCAAGAAGAGAATTAAGTCCGCCTACTCCATCTGGCACAAGATGAAGACGAAAAAGGTCACCTTCGAGCAGATCTACGACCTCTTCGCCGTGCGAATCGTCTTCAATCCGGACCCGCGGAGCAAGGAAAGCGAACGAGACCAGTGCTACCATATCTTCTCTATTATCACCGGACTCTATACCTACAAGGCTGACCGCGTCAGAGATTGGGTGAAACATCCGAAGAGCAATGGCTATGAGGCCCTCCACGTGACCCTGACGAGCAATCAGGGAAAATGGATAGAGGTCCAGATCCGTACAAAGCGTATGGACGACATTGCCGAGAGAGGCATCGCCGCACATTGGATGTACAAGAAAGACGGCAAAGCCGACAGCGACAGCGCCATGGATCAGTGGCTCCAGAAGGTCAAAGACATCTTGGTAAGCCCTAACGTCAACGACCTTGAGCTCCTCGATATCATCCATAACGATCTGGTGACCAGCGACATGACAGTATTCACGCCAAAGGGTGAACAGAAGGTTATCCAGCACGGGGCTACCGCCCTTGACTTCGCCTACCAGATCCATACCGAGATAGGGAACAGAGCCATCGCGGCAAAGGTCAACATGAAGCTTGTACCGCTTTCGACCGTACTTCACCAGGGAGACACCGTCGAGATTATCACGGCCGAGACCGGGAAGCCGAGCAAGGATTGGTTCCGCTTCCTCCAGACCAGACACGCCAAGAACAAGCTCATGGACTATTTCCGGGCCGATTCCCCGGAGATCACAGAATACGGACATCAGGCCCTTGAAGCCGCATTGAAGGCCGCCGGAGCAAGTCTTGACCAGCGTACAGTCATGAGGCTGGTGAACAACCTTGAGGTGAAGAGCAAGGACGAACTCTTTTTCCGTTACGCCCTCGGACTCATCACCACCGACCAGATCCTCCAGAACCTCTCCATGGATGCCATCAGGGCTGACAAACCGGGAAAAATCGATCATGAAAACTTCGTGATAGGCTCCCCTTCTGACCCGCACAAGTACGTTATCGCCGACTGCTGCCATCCTATCTCCGGAGACCCTGTAATCGGGATCCTGACCCCGGACGGCACCGTCACCGTCCACAAGAAGGCCTGTCCGGTGGCCCAGAGTTTCCTCACCAAGCACGGGGAATGGGCGGTCATCCCGCACTGGACGGCGGCCGACGACCAGAGTTTCCTCGTGAGGATTGCTCTCCGGGGCATCGACAGGGTGGGTATTCTCAACGAAATCACGGGGAAGATAAGCCGGGAGATGGGTGTCAATATGCGGAAGCTTCAGATTGGAGCTGACCAGGGCATCTTCGACGGCAGCATTGACATGATGGTCAAGGACAAAGACACCCTTGAGAAGATCATCAGCATCATCCAGGGCATCGACGGCATCCAGACCGTCCAGAGAGTAGACATTTAGGAAATGAACAAAAAGATAAAAGAGAAACTCGGTTTCGGGCTCGGCCTGCTCTTCGCCATGGGGGCGCTTGCTTTCCCGAACTCCTGCGCCAATACAACCACGCCTCCTTCAGGCGGCGACAAGGACACCATTCCTCCTGTGATCATCGGTCTCAGCCCTCTCCCCGGAGCGACGAGGGTGCCTACCCACGGAACGCGCATCAAGATAACCTTCAATGAATACGTGACCGTGAAAGATCCGAAGAATATCTTCCTCTCCCCTCCCCAGGCGAAGAGGCCGAAATACAGGATTCACGGCAGGACTCTCGAAGTCTATTTCGAAGAAGATCTGGAGCCGGACAAGACCTACACCCTCGATCTTACCGGGGCCGTGCAGGATAACAATGAGGGCAACCTCTTCCCCGGCTACACCTTGTGTTTCTCCACCGGAGATCATATCGATTCTATGGCGGTGACCGGTGTTGTCCAGGACTGCAACACCCTTCAGCCGGTTCCGGGGGCTACGGTCATGCTCTATAAGGATCAAGCCGACTCGGCCATCTATCTCCACAGGCCGGATGCCGCCGTGAAGACCGACGAATGGGGCTTTTTCGCCCTCAGAAACGTACAGGACACGGTCTACAGGCTCTACGCCATCAAGGACGAGGGAGGCAATAACATCTACGACCCGGACAACGACCTCGCCGCCTTCCTTGATACGGTGATACGTCCGACTCTGAGGGTCAGCGACACCCTCAAGGAGCTCCTGAAATACGACATGAAGGATACGCTTCATTGCATGGCAAGGGTGGCGGAGCATGAGCTCAACCTCTTCAAAGGCAAGCCGGACAAACAGCTCATCGACAATCAGGGAAGGACGGGAGAGAGGTCAGGTTTCATCGCTTTCATGGCCTCGGACGCCAAGATCGATTCGCTCTGGATAAGGGGAATCCCTTCTGACCGCCTCATCCTCCAGTTCAACCAGCTCAGGGACAGCCTCAATTTCTGGATCAACGACCGCAGAAAGATGCCTGACACCCTGCACGTCTTCGTAGACTATCTCAAGACCGACACTCTCAACAAGAGAGAACCTTTCACCGAGCATCTCAAACTGACCGAAGAGAACAAGTCCATGTCCAGAAGGACGGCCCGCAGGGAGGTCCGCAAAGAAGACACCACCTGCACCGTCAACATAGAGGCTAAGCCCGAAACTGTCGAACAGTACGGCTTCACCTTCCGATTCAGCCTTCCTGTCATCAAAGAGAACTTTGATTCACTGACTCTCTCGGCCATAAATCCGAGACAGCAGGAGTCCAGGATGAAATTCAAGGTCACCAGAGATACTCTCGATCTGATGAAATATGTTCTCATGCCTGAAGGAAAACTCCAGAAGGGATGGGACTACCGCCTCAAGGTACCGCACCACGCCTTCATGGACATAAACGGAAGCTGGAGCGACTCAACCGATGTCAAGGTTTCTCTTCCGGATGATGACAAACTCTCGAAGATAAGCCTAAGCCTTACAGGAGTAGACCACAAGTACATAGTAGATCTGCTGAACGAGGACAGGACGAAGACGCTCCGTTCCTACAACATCAAGAGCGACTGCACCCTGGACTTTCCTTACCTCGAAGCCGGCAAATACTCCATAAGGATAACGAATGACGCCAATGGAAACGGAATCGTCGACACCGGAGACATACTGACGAGAAGGGAGCCGGAGAAGGTCAAGTTCTACAGGCTGAGGGACGGTTCCTACGTCCTGACGGTAAACGAATCCACGGAAATGGATCAGCACATCAACGTTTCTGACTTATTCAAAGACTGATGAGAAAGATTATCTGCATATCTCTGATCTTCACGGCCATGCTTTCATCGGCCCACTCCGGCGGCGCCCGAAACAGGAAGACGGCGCCGGGAAGCGACACGACCTTCACTCTCGCCTTGACCGATTCGACCGGGGCCGTTCAGATTGACTCCGTGACCTCTTTCTTTCTCGACAGTGTCTACAAGAAACCACGCCTTCTGACAAACGACTATACGACCGTCGGCTTCCAGTACGGGGTGGCCATGAACCAGATGATGTTCAACCCTGCGAAGAGCCAGAAGCAGCTCATGACCCCCGTCAACTTCGGCCTCCTCTACACCAGATACGGAAAACTTTTCGGTTATATGCCGTATTTCGGAATCAGAGCAGGAGTCTTTTACGGCCAGGACGGCTATAAATTCAAAACGGACCTGGAGGAAGGCGATACTCAGGAATCGGTGGACGGAGCCACGAAGGCAACCTATACTTTCATAGAAGTTCCGGCAATGGCCCATCTTCATGTAGACGTGTGGCGGGTGAAATTTTTTGCGGACGCCGGCCTCTACGGAGCCTACAGATATAAGGTCGAACGCGAAGGAAAACTTGCGGAAGAGAAGTACAAAGACCATTTCTACAGCTACGACAACAAGCTCGACTACGGCCTCAAATTCGCAGGCGGACTGGCCTTCATGCTGGACCCGGTGGAAATCGAAGTCCAAGTAGGCTACAAGTATTCATGGGGAAGTCTTTATGATGCTGATTATCATAGTAGTTATTATTATAGGTACGCCTACCCTTCCGACCTCTCAATCAGCTTAGGCCTGCATTTCCAGCTCACAAAACGAAACGGAAAGACCAGGGCTCAGCTCCGGGAAGAGGCCCGCAGGGCGGTCTACGGAACCGAAACAGAGAAATAAGAATATGAAGAATCTTACAGCTAAGGTAGGAAAGGTGCTCATCGGCGGAGGGAATCCCATCGTCGTCCAGACCATGTGCAACACACACACCTACGATGTCGATGCCACAGTGGAGCAATGCGTGAGGATGTATGAGGCCGGGGCTCAGCTGATCAGAATCACCTGCCCGGGACCCTCCGACGTGCCTCATATAAAGGAGATCAGCGCCCGGCTCAGGGCCAGAGGGGTAGACACCCCCCTTGTCGCGGACATCCATTTCTCATCCGAAACGGCCATAGCTGTCGCCCCTTATGTCGAGAAAGTCCGCATCAATCCTGGTAATTTCAACAAAGATTTTGACGAAGCCTGCAAAAGGCTCTCGGAGCTTATCGCAGTCTGCAAGGAGCACGGTACCGCCATTCGTATCGGACTCAATCACGGCTCTCTCGGAGAGAGGATAACCACTCTCTACGGAAACACTCCCAAGGCCATGGCGAAAGCCGCCATGGAATGGCTTGAACTCTGCGTCAAGGATGACTTCTACAACGTCGTCGTCTCCCTTAAATCTTCCAATACCGTAGTGATGGTCCAGGCCTACAGGCTGCTGGCAAAAGCGATGGAGGAACGCGGACTCGTCTTCCCGCTTCATGTCGGAGTCACCGAGGCAGGCAATGGTGACAGCGGACGCATCAAATCCTGCGTGGGAATCTCCACGCTTCTTTCTGAAGGGCTCGGAGACACCGTCAGGGTTTCCCTCACCGAGGACCCTGTGAATGAAATCCCGGTAGCCAAGTATCTTGCAGACCGCTATGGCTCACTCATTCACTCCTCCATGGTCAGCGTCCATGTGGAAAATGCAGGAGAGGAGAAGGTCGCAGTTGCCAGATATGAGGCTCCTTCCAGAGAGAGACTTCTCGAAGATCTCAGCTGTGATTTCGGCAAGGCCCTTATGGATAGGACTTTGGACGACGTGAAACTGACAGGGACCTATCTTGACGCGCAGGGCAGGACCCTCGACATAGAGGCGGATGGTTTCGGTGAATATCTCGAAGATGAATTGCTTCAGGCCACCCGCCGTCGTTTCTACAAGCCTGAATTCATTGGATGCCCGGGCTGCGGACGTACCATGTACGATCTCCAGAGCGCCTTCGAAGAAGTCAAGAAGCGCACCGCCCATCTCAAAAACGTGGCGATTGCCGTCATGGGCTGCATAGTGAACGGTCCTGGAGAGATGGCCGATGCCGACTGGGGTTATGTCGGAGAAGGCAACCATAAGGTGACTATCTACCACAACCACGTCCCGGTACTCCGCCATGTGCCCGACACCGAGGCCGTGGACAAATTGATCGCCCTCATAGAGGAGGACCAGAAATCAAAGGCTTAAGCCTTAGCCTTCTCGGAATTATCTGCGGCTTCCTGAGAAGGGAGCCGCTTTACTATCAGCTTGTCTATGCGGGCTCCGTCCATGTCCGCGACTTCGAAAGAAAAACCGTTCCACCCGACAGTCTCCCCTGCCGTAGGAACATGTTCAAGCTCCTCAAGCACGAGGCCTCCGACCGTGGAAAAATCAAAGTCTTCGATGTCATCCTCGATGTCGAAGAAGCTCATGAAGTCATAGATAGAGCATTGTCCGTCCACAAGCCAGCCATCTCCGTTCTTGCGAGGTACGATGTCCGGCTCCTTGAGATGAGAAGGCCCGATCTCGCCCACGAGAGCATCCATGATGTCCTTGAGAGAGATTATGCCTGTCAGCGAACCGAACTCGTCGCAGACCAGGGCCCTGCTGACCTTCTTGTCCCTCATCAGTTCCATGGTGGCGTAGACGCTCATGTTCTCGTGGACATAGTCGGGAGTCTTGATGAATTTCTTCATGTCGAAATTCTCTCCCGAATTCAGGCAGCGGACATAGTCCTTAAGCGAAAGAACCCCTACGATGTGGTCAAGGTCCCCGTCGACGACAGGGTACTGCTCGAATATATTAGAAAGTATAAGTCCGCCAATCTCCTCCTTCCCCATGTCAATGTCAAGCCAGACTATGTCATCGCGGAGCGTCATGATGTTGCTGATGGACATGTCTCCGAGCTGGAAGACCCTTTCCACGATGTCCTGCTCGACCGGAGAGACCTCCCCCTCGTCGGTGCCTTCCTGGACCATGGACACGATGTCATCTTCTGTCACCCTTTCCTCTGAGCCAGATACCCCGAGCTTGCGGGAGATGAAGGCGGTACACTTTGACAGCAGGGCTATGAAAGGGGCGGCGATGAAATCGAAGACCTTGAGGAAGGGGGAAATCCTTTTCGCCCATTTCTCGGGGTTGGCCATCGCAATTCTCTTAGGAACGAGTTCTCCGAAAAGAATCGTCAGGAACATCACCATAAGGACTATGAGGGTCTTCGCAAGGAAGGAAGACAAACCGTCGGAAAGGCCCGCGTCGCGGAACAGTCCTGACAAGGCAAGCGCTATCTTGTTCCCGGAGAAAATACCGGTAAGGATGCTGACGGCGGTGATTCCCGTCTGGACAGAAGAAAGAAATTTGTCCGGATCCTTCGCAAGCACAAGGGCTTCCTTGGCCTTCTTGTCTCCGGTTTCATCGACTTCGTTCTGGAGCTTGTTCTTCCTGACGGAGATCAGCGCCACCTCGGCGACGCAGAAAACTCCGTTCATGAAGATGAGAAAGAGTATGACGAAAGCTTCAATCATATGTTAAGGAAGCTCGGCAATTACGGTCTCGCAGGCCCTGGTCAGATCTCCCTTACGGACCATGATCTTGGCATCGAGAGGCAGGAAGATGTCAATCCTCGAGCCGAATTTGATGATTCCGCACTGGGAACCGCTCTTCACCTCCATCCCTTCTTTTGAATAGCAGACGATGCGCCTGGCGATGAAGCCGGCTATCTGCTTGAAAAAGATCTCCCCGTGCTCATTCTTTATCGCAGTCGAAGAGTGTTCGTTGTCATCCGAAGCCTTCGGGAGGAAGGCGAGCAGATATTTTCCGGGATGATACTTATAATAGGAAACAGTCCCGTCTACAGGCCAGAAATTGCTGTGCACATCGAAGAAGTTCATGTAGATCGAAACCTGGATGCACTCCTTCTTGAGATATTCCTTCTCGTAGACCTTCTCCAAGATCACGACTTTCCCGTCGGCCACCGAAGTGATGACCTTTCCGTTTCCGCAACGCTTGCGGACAGGCACCCTGTGGAACCAGGCGATAAAGAGCATGTAAACCACGGTGATTCCGGTCAGGATCCAAGCCACGGCCTTAAGGCCGATGAATTTTTGCCATATGAAAATCAGAACAAGGCAGAAAAGCCATGTCAAGATGATGGTTCCGTAGCAGTCTTTGTCAATTTTCATGGTTTACATCAAATCAAAAGCCATCAGATAAAGAACACCGATAGGTACGGCGAAAAGTGTGCTGTCAAAACGGTCGAGAAGACCTCCGTGCCCAGGGATAATATTGCCGGAATCCTTAAGTCCGTACACCCTCTTCCACTGGGATTCGAAAAGATCCCCGTAGACTCCGGCAACATCCATGATGATGGCGAGGATGACGCAGTGATACCACGGGAAGCGGAACAGGCCCAGTCTGTGAAGCACCACAGAAGCGGCTACAGTGCAGAGCATACCGCCCCAGAAGCCGGCCCAGGACTTGTTCGGAGAAATGGATGGGAAAAGTTTACCCCCGAATTTCCTGCCGAGAGTTATGCCGAAGCAGTAGGCTCCGACATCTCCTGCCCAGATGAGGATGAAGAAGCAGAGCATCGGCATCCCGTCGAATTCATCGTTCCCGAACATGATGAAGGGGGCCATTGAAAGCGGTATCGCTATGTACATCAGGCCCGTATAGATGTGGGAGAATTTCGCGAATTCGGACTTGTCCTTTGTGTAGAGCGAGGTGATCATCAGGATGATCACGGGGACGAGCGCGAGGGCCGTCATCTTCGGAGTCATGTCGAAGGCCATGGCGCAAAAGATGAGGATAAAGAGTACCACACCTGCGACAATGGCGAGCGCCCTGGAATACCTGAAGGAGGAGCCCATGGTCATCTTGTAGAATTCGCGGAGCATTCCCACGATCATGAAGATGAAAAGGGCCGCGAATATGTATTCGTTGAGAAGCAGACCGCAGAGAAAGACCACCAGAAAGATGGTCCCAGAAATACTGCGTTTTACTGTCGTATTCATCTGTTCTTCTATTCCTTCGAGGCTTCGCCGGTCTTGTCTCCTCTCTCCCCTATATCTTCTGCGGAAACATCCCCGGACCCCTTGTCCGGAGCCCCCGATTCGGTTTCACCGCCTTCGGGAACATAGCCCTCAGGCCTAACCTTAGGCCCGAATACAGCCTCAATGTCGGAGGCGAATATGACTTCCTTGTCCAGGAGCATTTCGGCGATTGTCTTGAAGCCGGCCATATTATTCTCAAGAAGTTTCACGGTACGCTCGTGAACCTTGCTCACGATCTCCTTCACCTCCTGGTCCATGATCTCGGCGGTCTTCTCGCTGTAAGGCTTGGTTAGGTCATATCCTCTTGCTCCGGTAGAATCATAGAAAGAAAGTTCCCCTACCCTCTCGCTCATTCCATAGTACTGCACCATTCCGTAAGCTATCCTGGTAAGCCTTTCCAAATCGTTGATCGCGCCGGACGCAGGCTCCCCGTTGATGATTTCCTCGGCGGCCCTTCCTCCCATAAGCGTGCACATCTCGTCCTCGAAATAAGATTTGGGAAGAATCTTCCTCTCGTCAGGCAGGGACCAGGTGAGGCCCAGAGCCTGTCCGCGAGGAATAAGGCTGACCTTGAAGACAGGGTCGGCATTAGGCAGCAGCCAGCCTACAACAGCATGGCCCGCCTCGTGATAGGCTGTCGTCCTTTTCTCCCGAGGAGTCATAATGGTGGCGCCTTTGCGCTCGATTCCGCCAACTATCCTGTCGACGGCATCGAGGAAGTCTTGCTGGTCGATAGATTTCTTGTTCTTGCGGGCCGCCGTCAGAGCAGCCTCGTTGCAGACATTGGCGATGTCGGCGCCGGAAAAGCCCGGAGTATGTTTCGCAAGGAAAGAGACATTGAAGTCCGGATCAACCTTGAGACCGTTCAGATGTACCCTGAAAATATCCTCGCGCTCTTTCAGCTCAGGGAGTTCGACATGAATCTGTCTGTCGAATCTTCCGGCCCTGAGGAGGGCCTTGTCGAGGATGTCCGCCCTGTTTGTCGCCGCGAGAATGATGACTCCGGAGTTGGTCTCGAAGCCGTCCATTTCGGTGAGCAGCTGGTTGAGAGTGTTTTCGCGTTCATCATTGGAGGAGAAACCAACGTTCTTGCCTCTCGCGCGGCCGACGGCATCGATTTCATCTATGAAGACTATGCAGGGAGCCTTCTCCTTGGCCTGGCGGAAGAGGTCGCGGACACGGCTGGCGCCAACGCCCACGAACATCTCCACGAAGTCCGAGCCGCTGATGGAGAAGAAAGGCACGTTAGCCTCTCCCGCGACGGCTTTCGCGAGCAGGGTTTTTCCTGTCCCCGGAGGGCCCACAAGCAGGGCCCCCTTCGGAATCTTCGCACCGAGGGCGGTATATTTCTTCGGATTCTTGAGAAAGTCCACAATTTCCATGACCTCCTCTTTCGCGCCGTAGAGACCTGCGACATCCTTGAAGGTCACGCGGACCTGATTCTTGTCCGCCAACTTGCCGGTAGACTTGCCGACGTTGAATATTCCGCCCTGTCCTCCGGCTCCGCCCGCGGAGCGTCCGATGCCGCGGAACATCCATATCCACATGAGAACGAGAAGGATAGGGAAGATTATCCATTCAAGGACGTTCGACCATATCTTGTCATCATTCTCCATGACGACCGGGAACTTCTCTCCCTCAGGCAGCTGCGCATTGAGCTCTCCGAAGGTCAGCTCAGGATCGAACTTGCTGGAAACCAGAAAATAGAAATGAGGAGAGCTGGAAGGAACCTTGCCTCCGAATTTGCCGGCATATTTCGCCAGCCTGTCAGGCCGTATGGTTATCTGCCCCTTATAGTCATTGCGGACGAAATTGATCTGCTTGACATCTCCGTCCGTAATCATCTTCTCCACCTCGGCCCACTCTACTTTCTGAGGCCTGGTAGAATTGCGCTGGCCGAGGAGCATCCATACAATTCCGATTACCAGAAGAATATAGAACCACGAAAAGCCTATTCCGGGCAGTTTCATGCCCGGAGCATTATGTTTTGAGTCGTTTTTCTTTGGAGCCATTCTACTTGTCCTTCTTCATTTCAGCCTTCTTCACCGAAGCTCTAACCTTGGAGACGGCCTTAGGCTTGATTCGTTTCCCAGGCTTTTTCGTCTCGGGAACGAAGTCCTCGTCCGTGTAATCCTGCCTTGGAGCGTCGGCCCAGAGGTCTTCAAGACGGTAGAAATCCCTGTATTCGGTCAGGAAAATGTGGACGACGATATCGCCGTAATCCAGAATTATCCAGAAATCGTTCTCGAGACCCTGCATGCGCAGCACCTTCTGACCGAGTTTCTCCTCCATCTTCACAATTATATTGTCCGTGATTGCGGCAACTGCCGTAGTAGAATCAGCATTGCACACCACGAACCAGTCTGCTATCGCAGAACCGACCGGCCTGAGGTCAAGCGCCGCCACTCTTTTCGCCTTTTTTTCTAGCATCGCTTCCGCGATGACTCTTACTGGATCAAGTTCCATCCGTGTATTTTTTCTTATATTTGTTATGGAGATTTGTTAATCCTCCATATTCGTACAAATATAAGTGATTTTTTTCAATATAATGAAGTGTAAATTCCCGATAAGCTGGGTAGATGAGATCGACTCCACCAACAGCGCCCTTCTGAGGGACACTGACAAGATTCCGTCCGGAACTCTCTTGGCCGCAAGACATCAGACTGCCGGCCGCGGTCAGCGGGGAAACAGCTGGAAAGACGCAGCAGAAGATAATCTTACCTTCTCCATAATGCTGAAACCGGGAAAAGGCGGGATTCCGGAAGTGAAGGCAAGGGAACAATTCGTACTCAGCGAGGCGGCCAGTCTTGCGGTGCGGGACCTGCTCAGGGGCGAAGGCGCCGGGGTAAGAATCAAATGGCCGAATGACATCTATTTCAGAGACAGAAAAATATGCGGAATGCTCCTCGAAAACGGACTTGACGCAGATCGGATCGCCTTCAGCGTTGTGGGAATCGGCATTAACATAAACCAGTCAGATTTTTCTCCAGAACTTCTCAACCCGGTGTCTCTCAAGAAGATAACAGGAAGAAACTATAACACGGAACTCCTTCTGGAGAAGTTTGCGGACATCTTCGCGGAAAAAATAAGCCTCTCCGCTACGCCTGAGGGCCGCGAGGCCTTGAAGGCTGACTACCTGGACGGACTCTACCGTCTTGAAGAAGAGGCTTCCTACACCGATTGCACAGGCGGAGGAGTCTTCCGAGGCAGAATAAAGGGCATCACCGACATAGGAAGACTCCTTGTGGAGATGCCCGATGGTAAAATCAGAGATTTCGGCTTCAAAGAGATCAGCTACATCATTTAGAGCCTCCTCTGATGGCCTCTATCGCCGCGGCGGGATCTTCCGCATTGAAGACGGAACTGCCTGCGACGAGGATGTCGGCGCCCGCCTCTGACAGGGCGTCAGCATTCGCGGCCGAGACTCCCCCGTCGACCTCTATCATGCAGACCTCGCCACGGCTGTGGATCTCTGCCTTCAAAGCCTTAATCCTGCCGTAGGAAGCCTCTATGAATTTCTGGCCTCCGAAACCTGCGAATACCGACATGACCAGCATGAAGTCGGCTTTTCCGATGTATGGAAAGAGCTTTTCGACAGGAACGTCAGGGTCAATGGCCAGTCCGGCCTTCACCCCGAGGTCTCTTATAGCTGAGAGGATTTCTGCAGGGTCCTTCCCCTCGTCCTCAGCGGCCTCAAGGTGGAAACTCATCATTGAGACCCCTGCCTTGGCGAAACGCGCGATATACTTTTCAGGATGGACAATCATCAGATGAACGTCCATCGGCCTTCTCGCTTCTTTAGCTATGGCTTCGACAACGGGGAAGCCGAAAGAGATGTTGGGCACGAAGGTCCCGTCCATTACGTCAAGATGGAAGATGTCTCCGCAATCATTGACAAGGCCGACGTCCCCGCGCAATGCGAGGAAATCGGCCGAAAGCATCGATGGGGCTACCAGTCTCATCATTAAAGATTTACGATGGTCTACTTAAAGGAAGTCACCACGTCGGCGAGATGAGCTGTGAATTTGTCGAGACTCTCCAGGTCGAGCTTCTCGCCCGGAGTGTGGACGCCCCGCAGGGTAGGGCCGAATGAAACCATGTCGAGGCCCGGGAACTTCTGGAGGAAGAGCCCGCATTCAAGGCCTGCGTGGATGGCCTTGACCTCAGGGTCATGTCCGAAGAGCTTGTGGTAGCTTTCCACCGCCACCTTCAATATCTTCGAATTGAGGTCGGGAGCCCAGCCCGGATATGCGTCGCGATTCTCAACCTTGGCTCCAGCGAGGAGGAAGACAGCCTTGATCTTGTCGGAGATGTAATCTCTTTCGCTGTCGACCGAACTTCTCTGGCTGGTATAGACTTCGATCTCACCATCGTTCTTCATATGGACAGAAGCGAGGTTGTTGGAGGTTTCCACCAGACCCTCGATGTCCTGGCTCATGCCCAGAACACCGTGATAGGCCGCAAGCATGGACATGATGAGCTTATCGGCAGTTGCCTTTGCGATAGGCTTCTCATTGCACCTGATAGCCTGGGCCGAAACCTTGACCATAGGGTCAGACTTGTGGTATTCCTCGGCGAGGGTCTTTCCGAAGGCTTCAAATTCGGCTCTCACGTCCGCCGCCTTGTCGGAAGGAACCGCTATGATGGCCTGGCAGTCCCGCGGAATCGCATTGTGCTTGCCTCCGCCGCTGATTTCTATGAGCTGATAAGGAACCTTCTCCTCGAAGAGGAAGCGGCAGAGCTGCTGTATAGTGTTGATGCGGTCCTTGTTGATGTCATCTCCGCTGTGGCCTCCGAGAGTATTCCAGATCTTGAGGGTGAGGGTAGCCATACCCGGAAGAAGATCCTCTCTCTCGTAATTGAAGGTGGCCACGGTGTCAATGCCTCCGGCGCAGCCGACAAACATCTGCCCCTCGTCCTCGGAATCAAGATTGACAAGGGTCTTGCCTGTGAAAAAGCCTTCTTTCATGCCGTTGGCGCCAACCATGCTGGTCTCTTCGGAAGTAGTGAAGATTCCCTCGATCTTTCCGGTCTGGAGGCTCTCGTCCTCAAGAACGGCGAGAGTAGCGGCGACTCCGATGCCGTCGTCGGCTCCGAGGGTAGTTTCGCGGGCGACCATCCAGCCGTCTTCGATTTCATACTTGATCGGATCCTTCGAAAAGTCGAAGTCGCTCCCCGACACTTTCTCGCAGACCATGTCCTGATGGCCCTGAAGCACGAGCGTCGGCACGTTTTCCTTGCCCTTGGAGGCCTCTCTGGTGATGCAGACATTCCCGGCCTCATCCTTTTTGTAGGCGAGATGGTGTTCTTCTGCGAAATTCTTCAGAAACTCGGCCATCTTCTCTTCATGACCGGACTCCCGCGGAATCTTTGTGATCTCGCGGAAGATTTTCAGAACTGAATTTGAATCCATGTTACCCTGTATTATTGGCGTACAGGCACAAGCATCTTCTCGATATCGGCTACGTATTGTCTGAATGTCTTGTCTGTTGACATGAGATCCGACACGGTCGTACATGCATGCAGCACTGTAGCGTGGTCTTTCCCTCCAAGTTCCGCGCCAATCGTAGAGAGCGAGCAATTCATGAGGTTGCGGCACTCGTACATGGCTATCTGACGAGCCTGGACGATGTTGCGCTTGCGGGAGCGGGAAAGAAGAGAGTCGCGGCTGATGTTGAAATAGTCGCAGACTGTCTTCTGGATCTTGTCTATGGACAGGTCACTCTTGACTTCCCCGACCAGATTCTGGGTGACCTGGGAGACCAGATCCACGGTTATGGCCTTGTGGGAAAGGGTCGCGTGGGCGATCAGAGAGATAAGGGCTCCCTCCAATTCACGGAAATTGGACGTTATCTTGTTGGCGAGATATTCCAGCACATCATCGGAGATGTTGACTCCTTCGCGAAAACTCCTGTTCTTCAGCATAGAGAGCCTCGTCACGAAAGACGGACGCTCGAGCTGGACGGAAAGTCCCCATTTAAGACGGCTCAGAAGCCTCTCCTCGAAATTCTGCAGGTCCGCAGGAGCACGGTCAGAGGTGAATATCAACTGTTTGCCGTGTTCATGGAGATGGTTGAAGACATTGAAGAAGGCGTTCTGCGTGGCCGTACCAACCATGTCCTGGATGTCATCGACGATGAGGACATCTATCTTCATGTAGAAGGCGAGGAAATCCGTGAGCTTATTGCGAACCGTGACGGCATCCATGTACTGAGTCTTGAACTCGTTTCCGGTCACATAGAGAACCGTCAGGTCAGGATACTTGTCCTTTATAGATATTCCGATCGCCTGTGCGATATGGGTCTTGCCGAGGCCCGGACCTCCGAAGAGGAAGAGCGGGTTGAAAGGAGTCTTGCCTGGGGCGCGGGCGATGCTCTGGCCGGCCGTGATGCCCATCTTGTTGCACTCCCCTTCCACGAGATTGTCGAAACAGTAGACCGGATTCAATCTCGGATTGATCTGGATACGCTTGAGACCCGGGTAAACGAAAGGTCCCGGATTGCCCTGCGTAGGGTAAGTATTTACGGAGATGGTCTTGTTGACCGGGGTCGGCCCCGGGGCGGCTGGAAAACGCATCGCCGAGGACTGGCGGACAGGGCGGACCTTATAGATGAGTTCCGCATCGCTGCCGATCACTCTCTTGATGGTAGCCTTCACGAGCTCAAGATACACGTTGTCGAGGTACTCCCTGAAGAAATCAGAAGGCACCTCAAGCGTAAGAGCGGAGCCGACAAGAGATACAGGCTTTATAGGTCTGAACCAGGTATCGAATTTCTGCGGCTCTATTATCTGGCTGATTATAGACAGACAATTCTCCCACACGGATAGTTGTTTTTCTTGCTCCATCACTTAGCTCGTTTGCTTCTTGGTGCAAAAGTGGGAAAAAATTGTTACAAAAAAAATCAGAAGCCTATTGCTTTTGATAATCTTTTTGCTTTATTAAAAAACGACTTACGCTCAAAATGTGCTTTTATAAACTATTGATAAATAGCGTGTTGCAATTGAAGCGTTTGTATATCTCCCGTCAAAATCAGGGACTTTTGCTTTTAGAATATTTTAATATAATCATTTTAGTCATTTATCGGCTTCCAGGGAGCTCAGAGGCCGAAAAAAGGAAAGTCCGCGGCTATTTCTGACGGATGATTTCTCCGTCCTCGACCTTGACCAGAAAAGATCCTGAAAAAGAATTTTGTATCTTCCGGCAGTTTTTCCTCGCTTCTTCCAGCGAAGATGAAGTCCCTATTATATATTTATAGAGTGAGCCGGATTTGACTGCCTTCGGCTTGTATCCTTTGAAGAAGGGGTCGGAGTCCTTCATCTGGCGCGGAGTGGCTATGACCTGGGTTCCGTACCATATTGCAGTCTCTGCGCCGGTCTGATCATCCGCTTCGGAGTTCTTGACTTCTTTTGAGGTCTTGGCTACATTGGCGGTCTTAACTTCCTTGGAAGTCTTGACTTCCCTGGAGACGGCTTCGTCAACACTCAGACTCCCGTCATAATCCTTTTTGAACTTTGCGAAAGCCTGGAATATATCCTCCGCGATCCCCTCGCGTCCCTTGTCTGTCTTCATCACGGCAAGATCGGAAGCGTTCGAGATGAAACCGCACTCTATCAGCACCGCAGGCATGGTCGTCTTCCACAGAACCCAGAAAGGGTCCTGTGAGAGTCCCCTGTTAGTCCATATAGGGCCTTTCGCCGCCATCTGCCTTGTCACATCCTCTGCGAATTCAAGACTCCGTTCCAGATTCGTGTTCTGCATCAGACTAAAGAAGATGTAGGATTCGGGATCTGTAGGGTCAAATCCCTGGTAGGAAGTCTGGTCTTCCTCCAGAAGGATGACGCTGTTCTCCCTCTTGCAAAGCTCCATATTATTCTTGAACAGGTCCCTGTTCTTGTTGGAGCTTTGTCCGAGCACATGGACGGAGAAGCCCTTGGCGGAGGTCGACGTGGTTGAATTGATGTGGACGCAGATAAAGAGGTCGGAGTTGTTCCTATTCGCTATGTTGGCCCTCTCCGTGAGCGGGATAAAGGTGTCGTCATCCCTGGTCAGTACGACCTTGACGCCCGGATAGGCAGAGCGTATCTTTTCCGCGAGTTTCTGCGAGATGCCCAGAGCCAGGTCCTTCTCCTTTGTCTTGCCGTCCTTGCTGACACAGCCTGCATCGTGGCCGCCGTGGCCAGGGTCGATGGTAACGGTCTTGAGCCCCAAGTCTCTCGCGGCCGGTGGGACGGAGGCGGAAAGCGGGGCAAGGGCAAGGAGGAGGCCCGCCAATATGCTTATTGAGGTTTGCGAAAGTTTCAAAATGGTCTTATATTTGCATTTTGCAAATCTACAAAAAATGCTTCGAAAACCATCTCGTGACAGAGCGCGATGGAAAAAAAGAAGAAGGCCTTGATGTCAAGACATAATCTTACACAAGCCCTCAAAGATGAGGGCAGATGGCTTCTTGCCGCTCTGCTGCTTCTTGCCGTGGCCGCCATAAGCTTTCCGGGCTACTCCCAGAACGACAGGCGCTATCGCCGCAGGAAGGCTCAGACGGAATTCAGCCAGGCGGTGGCTTTCAACAGGGACAGTCTTCCGCCCCTGTCTGATTCAGTCTTGGCACTGCGGGATTCTCTGCGCAGAGTCGATTCTCTCTTCAAGATTGATTCGGCGGCCATGCAGAAGCAGAGTTCTCTGAGAAAGCCGGCCTTTACCGGGGCAAAAGACTCCGTGATAGAGGTCTTCACGGACGGGGAAAGGAAAGTCTTCTATTATGGAGACGTGACCGCAAAGTACGAGGACATGACCCTGACTGCCGATTTCATGGAGTATGACATGAAGACAGGGACCGTCTATGCCCATGGAACGAAAGACACCCTGACCGGCGAAATCAAGGGAAGGCCTACCATGACCCAGGGCAAGTCTTCCTATGAGATGGACGAGCTTCATTACAATTTCAACACCCGCAAGGCCCGCATCACCAACATGATAACCCAGCAGGAGGAAGGCCTTCTCCATGGCCATAACATAAAGATGATGCCGGACAAGAGCATAAACATCACCAATGGCCAATATACCGTCTGCGATCTCGAGCATCCGCACTATTATCTCCAGCTTTCAGCCGCCAAGGTGATAACGAAACCTTCCCAGAAGATTGTCTTCGGCCCGGCCTGGCCTGTCGTGGAAGATGTCCCTCTGCCGATAGCCCTTCCTTTCGGCTTCGTCCCGAAGAGGCCGAGCCGCGCAACGGGCCTGCTTATGCCTACATTCGGAGAGGAGAACTCCAGAGGCTTCTATCTCAGAGACCTCGGCATGTATTTCGTCTTCGGGGATCATTTGGACCTTTCCCTGACGACTGACTTCTACACCCTCGGCTCCTGGGCCATAGACCTTAATTCCAGGTACAAGTTCAATTACAAGTCTAACGGCAACCTTTCTGTCAATTATTCCGTAGACCAGACCGGCGAAAAGGGCTCGGCCGACTTCTTCCAGACCAAGAACTTCGGCGTGACCTGGTCTCATCAGCAAGACAGCAAGGCCCATCCGGGAACTTCTTTCAGCGCGAGCGTCAATTTTTCCAGCCCGTCGAACAATACCTACAACTCCCGTTCTGTGAGCCAGGCGCTTGAGAACCAGAGCTCCTCTTCCATATCATGGTCGCACAGCTGGAACGGCAAGATGAGCCTGAGCATCAACGCCTTGCATAGCCAGAATTCAAGAGATTCCAGCTACGCCTTCACTCTTCCTAACCTCACTTTCACGGTTTCGAGATTCTACCCTTTCAAGAGGCAGAACCGTATCGGGAAGGAAAAGTTCTATGAGAAATTCTCCCTCGGCTACTCCACGAGTCTTCAGAACAAGATCAATTTCAAGTCGAGCGAGTTCATGAAGGATGACTTTTTCGACAAGTTCAAGAATGGTATGACCCATAATTTCCAGATCGGTCTGCCGGACTTCACCCTTTTCAACTACATTAACGTAACGCCTTCTGTTTCATACGGTCAGAACTGGTTCTTCAGGAAGACGGAATATTATTTCGACCAGGGGAGCAATTCGCTCAAGACCAAGGACAGCGGAAGCATGGGGGCCTTCGGCATAACTCAGACCTATTCCGGCTCAGTGTCCGCCAGCACCCGAATCTACGGAATGTTCAATTTCGGAGCGGCTCACAAGCTCCAGGCCATAAGGCACGTGGTATCACCTTCCATCTCGCTCTCATTCAGCCCTGAGCAGGGAACATCTGCCAACGGATGGAGAACCCTTACATACACCGACAATACCGGCACCGTCAGGACCTATGACTATAACCTTTGGGCCGGACAGCTCTATTCCGCTCCCGGAAAGGGCAGGAGCGCCACCATGAGCTTCGCCATAGGCAATAATCTCGAGGCCAAGGTGCGCGACCTGCGCGACACCACCGGGAAGGGCGTTAAGAAGATAAAGCTGATTGACCAGCTGAACATTTCCTCTGGCTATAATTTCCTCGCGGATTCTCTCAAGATGAATACGGTAAGCATGAACATGTCTACCAGCGTCTTCGGGAAGGTAGGCATCAGCGCCAGCGCCAATTTCGACCCTTATGCGATTGATGAATACGGCCGCAGGTACAACAAGCTGAACTTCGTCAAGGAAGGTATCGGGAAGGCTCTGCGGCTCACCAATGCCAGTGCTTCGGTATCCTATTCGCTTTCAGGCAAGGGCCATATCAACGGCAATGACGGAACCAAAACAGCGGGCCAGAACGGCGCTTCTGCCTCTTCCGAGAATGCCGCCGACTATTATCAGAGAATTTATTATCATCCTGTTACCGGAGAATATATCCCCGGCGGCTGGCTCTATTACACGAACCCAAACGTTCCATGGTCGCTCAACATTAATTATTCCCTCTCCTATTCGAAGTCTTACCAGTACACGAACAATCAGCTCATTACCAACAACAGGTATACCCAGACGCTAGGACTTTCCGGCAACGTGAAGCTGACTCCGAGGATGAGCCTTAACGCGACCACCGGTTACGACATCATGGCCGGAAAGATGACGACCACCCAGCTTAGCGGCACCTTCGATCTCCATTGCTTTAATATTTCTGTTTCATGGGTGCCTACGGGTACATGGCAGTCATGGTCTTTCAGGATCGCGGCCAATGCAAGCGCCCTCTCAGACCTTCTCAAATTCAAGAAAAACGCCAGCTACTGGGACAGGTTCGGCAGATAAAATTTGCTGAATTTCTTATTTTTACTATATTTGCATCAGATATGGAGGGGAGATTCGAGGCGTTCTATCATTTTCCCACCTCATATCGGGAATAATCAGAAAATCTTAACAGTTCATCGCCCTCTTCCGGGGCACACTTTTTAAATATGCCATATACCTTATTGCAATTGAATGGAATGAGCGAAGACCAGCTCAGGCAGATTGCCGAAGAAATCGGCGTCGAAGGCGTGAAGAAGATGAGTCGTGAGGACGTTGGTTACGCCATTCTCGACCGTCAGGCAAAAATCAAATCTCAGCAGCCTGAGACTCCTAAGCCTCCTAAACAGCGCCGCGCCCGCGCCGCCGTCCGTCCTGAGCAGAAGACTGACGATAACAATAAGGATCAGGCGGCGGTCGAACAGCCAGCGGCTGTTCCTCAGGACGCGCCTGCACCGGCACCGAAGCGTCGCGGGAGGAAGCCGAAGGCCCTCAAAGAAGCTGAAGCCGCCGCGGCAAGCGCCCAGACGGACGCCCGTCCTGCCGAAGTTCCTGCCGACCAGAATCCAGCCCTGACGGAAAACGGCGTACAGGGCGAGATGAAGACCGAGTCCGCCGCCCAGCATACCGATCTGAGGCGCAAGCATGCTCGCGGCGCCAAGAATACTCGCCCGCAGGTGGCGGATGAAACCTCCGCGACTTCTCAGGAGACCGGCACCGAGGGAGAAAGCCTGCTCCCGCTTCCTGCCACTGATTCCCAGCCGGCACAGGAAGCTCCTAAGGAAGCCGCTGAGACTGATGAGGATTCCCACGTAATCCCAGGAACCAATGTCCGTTACACCATCAACCGCAACTCTTCCCAGCGTAAATTCGAGGTTCACGGCGGAATCCCGCGCCCTCATCAGAAGAACAATTGGCAGAACGGCCAGCAGGCCCAGCAGAATGCTCAACAGCAAGGCGGCGCTCCTCAGAACGCTCAGAATAACCAGGTTCAGCCGAAGCCACAGATCCCTGAGTATGAGGGTACGGTAGAGGCTACCGGTGTCCTTGAAGTCATGCCGGACGGCTTCGGCTTCCTTCGTTCTTCGGACTACAATTATCTCAATTCTCCTGATGACATTTACGTTTCTCAGAACCAGATTAAGCAGAACGCTCTCAAGAACGGGGACACCGTGACCGGAGAGATCCGTCCTCCGAAAGAGGGCGACAAGTACTTCCCTCTCGTAAAGGTCAAGCTTATCAACGGTCTCACTCCTGAGAGGGTACGTGACAGGGTTCCTTTCGATTTCCTCACCCCGCTCTTCCCTAACGAGAAATTCAATCTTCTCGGCCATGGACACGAAAACGACGAGAGCTGCCGTGTAGTGGATATGTTCACCCCAATCGGAAAGGGACAGAGAGGCCTCATCGTGGCCCAGCCTAAGACTGGTAAGACCATGCTGCTCAAATCCATAGCCAACGCCATAGCCGACAATCATCCTGAGGTATACGAAATCGTACTCCTCATAGACGAGCGTCCTGAGGAGGTCACTGATATGAGCCGCAGCGTCAAGGCCGAGGTCATAGCTTCCACCTTTGACGAGCCTGCAGAGAGGCATGTGAAGGTCGCCAATATGGTGCTTGAGAAGGCTCGCAGACTTGTCGAATGCGGTCATGACGTGGTGATTCTGCTTGATTCAATTACCCGTCTCGCCCGTGCCTACAATACGGTGCAGCCTGCTTCCGGAAAGGTGCTGACGGGAGGTGTAGACGCTAATGCCCTTCAGAAGCCGAAGCGTTTCTTCGGCGCCGCCCGCAACATCGAAGGCGGCGGATCTCTCACCATCCTTGCAACTGCCCTTACCGATACCGGTTCCAAGATGGACGATGTTATTTTCGAGGAATTCAAGGGTACCGGCAACCTGGAGCTCCAGCTTGACCGTGGTCTCTCCAACAGAAGGATTTTCCCTGCCGTCAATGTGGTGCTTTCCAGTACTCGCCGCGATGATCTCCTTCTCGATCAGTATACCCTGAATCGTACCTGGATTCTCCGCAAGCTTCTCGCCGACCTTTCTCCGCTCGAGGCCATGAACGGAATGCTCCGCCTGATGGATGAGTTCAAGACTAACCGCGAACTCCTCGACAATATGAGCAAGGTCAGCAAAGTCGACCTCACCGGAGGCGTTTCTTCCTGGTAGACAGGTGATTTGCCGGCGGTCTGCGCGAATAAAATTCTCCAAATACGCCAATAATATTCTCCAAATAGAGGGGTGATCGTAGAGTCCAAAAGACTTTATGGTCATCTTCTTTTTTATCAGGCATCCAAACCTTGGGCGCAGATCACTACTGAAGTGAATAGGAAGGATAAGCTCCCCTGTCTATGGTTGGTTTGTAGGTTATGGGTGACGGGAATGTACTACATAGAGCGTATATCGTTTTCGGTCGACTGGTGACGGGGAGAGCTTGGCAGGATGGGGCGGATGGCTGGGCGGGGTGCTTATTGGTTCTTTGTCGAATTATCGTTACATTTGGGGCATCTAGAAGACGTTGATATGAAAAAGATTATTATCGTAGCTGGGATTATGGCTATGTTGATGACTGGGTCTTTGATTTGGGGCCGCTCATTCAACGGAAATGGAACGGAGGCTCGGAACGGGTCCATGGACATGAGCCAGTATGACAGCCTTTCTGTCAACACTTTCCGTGCCGAGATCGTCGAATCCAAAGAAGGCAAGATCCTTGACGTCCGCAGATTCGAAAGGTTCAGTTTTTTCCAGACTGAAGCTTTCAATGCCATTATCCGTCTTGACACCTCCACGGGAGCCTTGGACATTATCATCTGTTCATCGGACAGATTTAGGGATCATATATTCCCTGTCGCCGGCAAGCTTGTGTCAGATGGAAGCACCACGGCCAATGGAACTTTCGGAATCGTGGCCCTCAATTCTTACCACAACTTCCTGCTTGTGAACTATCTCTCTGGAGAGACGTGGCATGTCATCTGGGGCACGAGCCCGGAGAGATGTTCGATAGAAAAAATGGAATAGGAGGAGGGCTGCGACCAGGTATGATTGAGTACGAAGATAAACCGGCCATGAAGCTTATGACGGGGAAAATCGATTCGTCCGAGAAGATGATTTCGGCCATAAGGCATTATGGTATAATACCTTTCTTCCACAACCGTATTCCTGGCTGGTCAATTGAAGAATTGACTGATCCTGAGTTCTGGTTCGATTCATCAGACAATTTAGGACCTTGGGACTGGAAAATCGATGTTCTCCATGAAGGAGACATCGCTTATGGAAAGTTCCTTGACGGGAAGGCCGCCTTTGCGACCTTGGAATGGTATCGGCACCTGATGAATTGGAGACGGAGTCTTCCTAAGTACAGGCTGCCTCTGGGGGAAAAGCTGCCTCTAAGGACAGGGAACGATAGGCTCATGTGGCTGCTCTCCCCTATCGCCTTCAAAGCTATTCTTGATGATGGAGCCATGGAGACTGCGGCTCTTCGGAGTTTTTGCGGATCTATGGTGACTACCGCACGGCTTAGGAAGCTTCCGCAGCATTACAGGCTAATGGTGCAGCCTGTTGTGAGGAAGAATATCATGGATTCGGTCATGAGCTATCTTGAGATGGGCACATGGACCGTGGTCGGAGATATTAAGAGGATATATCGCGGACCGAATCTTGAGTATAAGGGCTGGCAGCGCTGTTCGTTTACGACGCCTGAGGCGCTGTTCATGCTGGAAGGCTTGGCGGGAATTGCCGGGGCTTCCGGACTAGGCAATTGTGCAGGGACCGGATCCGATCAACGTTTGTTCGAACCAAAACCTCAGGATGTTCCCTTTTGGGCGAAGATACAGGAAGGCGGCGAGAACGAAAAGCCGGTTGAGAGCCTATCCCCCGAGGCATCGCGCCAAGCCCTTGTCAACCATGTGCTTGACTTCTTCCCTGATGCCTCTGAGGCCCTCGGGAAAATCATCTGAGGCGGGCTCCATGTACCTCATGGGGCTGACTCTCAAGCCTTTTTCCAGTTCCATTGTGTAAATCGACGTTTTTCACACTCATTCCATAGACCGCGGCAAATAACTATATTCTTTCCAATCGTTTGAAGATTGGAAAGAATTGGACACACTTTTTCAAACAGTATCCTTCTCTTGGAAGAGAGTAATAATTTTTGTATCTTTTGGAGAAATAATTAACTTAATTTCTGCCCGGAATATTGCCGGACACAGGTGATATGAATATCGAAATAAAACTCAAGAGGGTGTATGAGCCGGCTGAGGAGGGCGACGGTCTGCGCATTCTCGTGGACAGGATGTGGCCGCGAGGCATAAAGAAAAGCGACTTAAAGTGTGACATATGGGCGAAGGAAGTCGCTCCCTCGCCAGAGGCGAGACACTTCTTTCACGATGATCCAGAAGGCAATTGGGAAAAGTTTTCCGAACGCTATCGTTCTGAGCTTCGAAGTGGCGAGGCTCTTTGCCAACTGGCGGAGAAGATTCGAGAGAGCCGGCAAGATACTGTGACTCTGATTTTTGGCTTCCGAAACCCAATAAAGAACCACGCCCTCATTCTCAAGGACGAACTCTCCTCGCTTTTGCGCTAAGCCTTCCCCTCATGAAGGTCCCCCTCCATTGGCTTGGCAGACGGGGAAAGCAAAGAGGCTATTTGCCGGCCTTGCGAAACTCCTTCTTGGCGGCCTGGAGCATATCCATAAACTCCGGGACGGCGCACAGACGTGCGAAGGTCACGCTGGCGGCAAGACGGCCGGCCTGGACGTCGCTCTGATAGTGGAAACCTGCGATCACCCTGCTCTGGCCGATCTCGTAGGCCACTTTCATAATCTCCTCAGTGTGCTCAGGATCGATAGAAGTCAGAATCAGTCCGCTGAGCCACGCCATATGAGTATGACCTGAAGGATAGCTCGTGAAATCCGTTGCGCCCTCATCCTTCGGAACAGAAGTAGGTTCCTTGAACTGCTGATAAGGACGGACGCGGGCGAAATATTGCTTGGCGCTCCGCCCCGCCAGCATCTCTGACGTATGGGCCTTGTCCAGGAGTTCATATAAGACAGGATAGGCCGCCTTGGTCAAGTTGCGATGCATGGCCGGAGAATAACGCTCCATGATGTAATTCGTATTGATGTCAGCGTCTTTTACCGCGAGAGCGCCCCTTTCAGTGTCACGGATAGATTTCCCCCACTGATATTGACACCAGTCATTGAAAAACAGAGGATCGTTCAAGGACGGCGGAGCAGGCAAGATCTTTTCGAGATGAGGCGCTTCTTCTTGGCTGATGAAAGTACGAGGAAGGTTCGCATAAATGTCCTGGGCTGTCGCTATGACAGGAAGAAATGCCAGGGAAAGCAGGATCAATGTCTTTTTCATGAAACAAAGCTATCAAAAATAATCGACATTCAAAAGGCTTTGCGATTCTGAAAATAATGTATAATTTAATGTTCACCTAAAAAAAGAAAAACATGGGAAATAGATTCAGATTCATGGCCTTTGCCACCGGGCTCTTCGTTCTGGCCGGTACTATATCCATCCATCCATCCTTCGCACAGCCTGGCAGAAGACCAGCCTCACAAAGCCAAGATAGGCCTGCAAAACTTGCCGGCGATAGTAAAATGGTCTGGATTGAGGGCGCAGTCGGAAAACTCTCAGCCATAATCCAGACTCCGGAACTGAAAGAGGGCGAAAAGGTCCCGATGGTTATTCTCTGTCATGGCTTCATGGGCAGTAAGAGAAGTCCGCTTTTCGACGCCATCTCCGATAGCCTTGTCAATCACGGAATCGCCGTGACAAGGTTCGATTTCAACGGTCATGGCGAGAGCGAGGGCGCCTTCGAGAATATGACGGTCCTCAATGAGATAGAAGACGCCAAGAAGGTTTACAGGTATGTGAGCGGACTCGGCTATGTTGGAAAGATTGCCATGGCCGGGCATTCCCAGGGCGGCGTCGTGACCGCGATGACGGCCGGCGAACTCGGCGAAGGGAAACTTGCGGCAGCAGTCCTGATGGCTCCGGCCGCGGCTCTGAGGGATGACGCCTTGCGCGGGAGTACTTTCGGGAAACAATACGATGCGGAGAATCCTCCTGCGGAAGGTGTAGAGCTCTTCAGGGGAAGGGTTATCGGCAGGGATTACATACTGACGGCGCAGTCGCTTCCAATATATGAGACCGCGGCCCTCTATCAGGGTCCAGTTCTGGTCCTCCATGGCAAGGCGGACAGGCTCGTCCCCTACACCTATGGAATCCATTTCCATGAAGTCATGAGGTACAGCCATATCGACATCCTTGACGGGATGGACCACGGTTTCTCCGGCCACGCTCCCCTTCTCGCCGGCCTCGTTACCGCTTTCTTCATCAAAGAATTACAGTAGCTCAGCCGGGGAGAGAGGCGGGACTGGGGCTAGTATTCGTCCCAGGCTTTAATCTGGAGGGAGTCGAGCGGAGCGGCGCAGAAAGCACGGATGAAGGCCGTGGCCAGGCGTGCGTTGGTGAAGAGGGTTATGTTGAAGTCCACCGCGGCACGACGGATCTGATAACCGTTGGAGAGTTCGACATCCGAGAAATTCTTCGGAATGTTCACGACCATCTCAACCTCCTTGCCGCGAATCATCTCAAGGGCAGACTTGAAGCGGCCCTTGAAATTCGGGTTCTCCTCCTCCGAAGGCCAGAGCACCCTTGTGCACGGGATGCTGTTCTCGATGAAATACTTGTATGTTCCTCCCGTAGCATAGATATCGTAGCCCTTCTCGGCGAGCAGCTTGCAGGCACGAAGCATATCCGCCTTCTGGAGAGGGTCTCCGGTAGAAAGCAGAATCTTCTTCTTCGGAATCTTGTTCCCCACTGAAAGGACGGACTTGAGCAAGGCCTCGTTGAAATCATCCCCGAGGCAGCCCACCTCGCCTGTAGAACTCATGTCCACGCCAAGCATCGGGTCAGCTGCCTCAAGACGCGCAAAACTGAACTGGGCGCTCTTGACCCCGACATAATCCAGATCGAAGGCGCTCTTCTGCGGAGCGGTAGGATGAAGGCCGAGCATTACCTTTGTGGCAAGGTCTATAAAATTGATTTTCAATACCTTGGACACGAACGGGAAACTGCGCGAAGCCCTGAGGTTGCACTCGATGACCTTGATCTCATTCTCCTTCGCAAGGAACTGGATGTTGAAAGGTCCGGAGATGGAAAGCGCACCAGCAATCTTGCGGGCCACCTTCTTGATCCTGCGGGCCGTTTCGACATAAAGCTTCTGAGGAGGGAATTGCATCGTGGCATCTCCAGAATGCACTCCGGCATATTCGATGTGTTCGGAAATCGCGTAGGCGAGGACTTCTCCCCCGTCGGCGACTCCGTCAAAGTCGATCTCCTTGCACCTGGTCATGAATTTGCTTATGACGACAGGATGTTCCTGGCTGACTTCGGCGGCAAGGGAAAGGAACTGGCGGAGTTTGTTCTCGTCGTAGCAGACGTTCATGGCGGCCCCGGAGAGAACGTAGGACGGACGCACAAGGACAGGGAAGCCGACTTTCGCTATGAACCTGTCCACATCCTCTATGGTCGTGAGCTCAGACCACTCAGGCTGATCCACGCCTATAGCATCCATGATAGACGAGAACTTGTGCCTGTCCTCCGCCTTGTCAATGTCTTGGGCTTTGGTGCCGAGAATCGTGATTGAGTTGCGCGAAAGCCTGAGAGCCAAGTTGTTAGGAATTTGTCCTCCGACACAGACCACAACCCCCTTAGGACTTTCGTAATCAACTATATCCATGACCCTCTCGAAGGTCAGCTCGTCGAAATAGAGCCTGTCGCACATGTCGTAGTCGGTCGACACGGTTTCAGGATTGTAATTGATCAAGACTCCCCTATAGCCGTTTGCCCTGATCGTGTTGATGCAATTGACTGAGCACCAGTCAAATTCCACCGAACTTCCGATCCTGTACGCACCGGAACCAAGAACGATGATGGATTTCCCGTCGTTCTCGAAATTGATGTCGTTGGCAGTCCCGTTATATGTCAGGTAGAGGTAATTGGTCTGGGCCGGGAATTCCGCGGCCAGAGTATCTATCTGCTTGACGACAGGCACGATGCCGAGGCTCTTGCGGTAGGCACGCACGATGTCCTGGTACTTGGGCTCGTCGACGGTAGACTTGTAAATCGCCCTCTGGATCTGGAAATCACTGAAGCCCTGGCGCTTTGCCTTTAGGAGAAGATCCCGCGGCAAGGACTCGACCCTCGAAAAGGCTGTCATCTCCTTCCATGTGCTCACGATGTCTTCAAGCTTGTCGAGGAACCACCTGTCTATCCTGGTGAGTTCATGAATCTTGTCAACTGAGTAGCCTGCCTCATTCATGGCCTTGGCTATCACGAAGATACGCTTGTCAGTAGGCTCGCATAGGGCCTCGTCCACGTCGGCGACCTTGAGCTCCTTGTTGCCCACGAAGCCGTGAGCCCCCTGCCCTATCATTCTCAGACCCTTTTGGATGGCCTCCTCAAAGGTCCTGCCTATGGCCATCACCTCGCCGACGCTCTTCATGCTGGAGCCGATCTTGCGGCTCACGCCCTTGAACTTCGAAAGATCCCAGCGGGGAATCTTGCAGACAATGTAATCAAGGGCAGGCTCGAAGAAGGCCGGAGTGGTCTTAGTCACGGAGTTCTTAAGGTCGAAGAGACCGTAACCGAGGCCTAGCTTCGCAGCGACGAAGGCAAGCGGATAACCGGTCGCCTTGGAAGCAAGGGCGGAAGAGCGGCTCAGACGCGCGTTCACCTCTATGACCCTGTAATCCATAGCGTCAGGGTCGTAGGCGTACTGAACGTTGCACTCCCCTATTATGCCGATATGCCTGATAATCTTGATGGAAAGTTCGCGAAGGTAATAGTAGTCCTTGTTGGAAAGAGTCTGCGAAGGAGCGACCACGATGCTTTCTCCGGTATGGATTCCCAGCGGGTCGAAATTTTCCATGTTGCAGACCGTTATGCAATTGTCATAGCGGTCGCGCACCACCTCGTACTCAATCTCCTTCCATCCTTTCAGAGACTTTTCCACAAGCACCTGGGAAGAAAAGCTGAAAGCCTTCTCGCAGACCTCTTCAAGCTGCTCGTCATTCTCGCAGAAACCGGAGCCCAAGCCTCCCAGGGCATAGGCCGCCCTGATAATCAGCGGATAGCCAAGTTCGTGTGCGGCGGCTCTGGCTTGCTCCATGTTGTCAGCAGGATGGGACTTGATGGTTTTGACTCCGATCTCGTCAAGCCTTTTGACGAAGAGCTCTCTGTCCTCGGTATCCATGATGGCCTTGACAGGAGTTCCCAGAACGTTCACCCCGTATTTCTCGAAGACCCCGCTCTCATAGAGTTCCACACCGCAATTAAGGGCAGTCTGCCCGCCGAAACTCAGGAGGATGCCCTCGGGGCGCTCTTTCTCTATGACTTTTTCGACAAAGTAAGGAATGACAGGCAAGAAATATATCTTGTCCGCCACCCCCTCGCTGGTCTGGACTGTGGCGATGTTAGGATTGATGAGGACTGTCTCTATTCCTTCCTCCCTGAGGGCCTTGAGGGCCTGGCTTCCCGAATAGTCGAACTCGCCGGCCTGGCCTATCTTGAGCGCTCCGGATCCTAAGATGAGAACTTTCTTTATAGTGGTGTCTTTCATGGTCTTCTAAAGCATTTGGATGAATTCGTCGAAGAGGAAATTGGTGTCGGTAGGGCCGCTGGAAGCCTCGGGATGGAACTGGACGGCGCGGAAAGGCAGGCTCTTGTGCCGGATGCCCTCGTTGGTGCCGTCATTCATGTTGATGAACCATGGTTCCCAGTCTTGCCCCAGAGTCTCGTTGTCCACGGCGTAGCCATGGTTCTGAGATGTGATGAAACACCTGTTGGTGCCGATCATGCGGACAGGCTGATTGTGGCTTCTGTGTCCGTACTTTAGCTTGTAGGTGCTTGCCCCGCCTGCCCTGGCCAGCAGCTGGTTGCCCATGCAGATTCCGAAAATCGGCTTACCAGCTTCCATTGCCTTGCGGATGTTTCTTATCGTCACTTCGCAGAACTCCGGATTACCAGGCCCGTTGGATATGAAGAGCCCGTCCCAAGGAAGGGAATTGAAATCATAGTCCCATGGAACCCTGACCACATGTACGCCTCTTTCGACGAAGCAGCGGAGAATATTGTGCTTGACCCCGCAATCCACCAGGCAGACAGTCTTGGAGCCTTCTCCGTAGGATTTCACCTCAGGCGAGCTGACAATGGCAATCTGATTCGCCTTGTTAGGATCTTCGATCGGAAATTCCTTGGAAACTCCGTCCGGAACTATCATTCCTAGCATGGAACCCTTCTCGCGGAGGGTCTTGGTCACCTCTCTGGTATCGATTCCGAAAATCCCCGGAATCTTCTGCTCCTTGAGCCAGTCGCCGAGACTCTTGACAGCGTCCCAGTGGCTGTAGTCGAAGGAATAGTCGGAGATCACCAGACCGCGGACCCAGATTTTCTCTGACTCGAAATTCTTGGAAATGCCCAAAAGGTCCGCACCCTCGTCAGGCACGCCGTAATTACCTATCAGAGGATAGGTCACGCAGAGAATCTGGCCGCTGTACGAAGGGTCGGTAAGACTTTCGGGATAGCCTACCATGGCAGTCGAAAAGACCACCTCCCCGTCGCATGGAGCCTCGTAGCCGAAGCTCCAGCCCTTGAATTCCATTCCGTTTTCCAGACGGAGAGTCGCTCCGTGCATGCTGCTTTCATCCATTCCCATTACCTTAGGTCAGAAAAAAGGCCACCTCAAACGAGATGGCCCGATATACTAATTAAATATGTTGTCCGAAAAAACTTGTAGGCATTGCTTGTACCTATTTCGGGATACAAAAATAATATTTTCACTCGATAATCACAAAATTTTTCTTCCACTTTCGTTTTTCATAATTTTTATCGAAAACCGAAGATTTAAAAAATAATTTTTTTAAAATTCAAAGACATTCACAAATATAATAATATATGGTATAGGCCGTATTTTCATGGAAAGAATATCTGTTTCACTTCGAAAGTATAATTTGTCTAAATTTTGAATAAACCATAATCCATTAGTTAATAATGCATAAATGTAAAATTTTAATTAGTTTAGATATTTTGAAGATATAGTTAAAATGATTAAAATTGCATCGTCATTCTGTGAAGCAGTAATGATATGGCAGACAAAAGTCCGCCATGTAAACAAACCACACTAAAAATGTTTAATCGGCTCAAATCGATCATGGTAATGTTTGCGCTCACATCTTTCATGGGCGCGGCATTCTTTGCCGGGGCCCCTTCGGCTTTGGCACAGGTATCCCAGCAGGGAACCGTCACTGGCTCCGTCGTCGATAATGTAGGCCCCGTCGCCGGTGCCAGCATTATCATCAAAGGGACCACGACCGGAACTATCACCCTTGATGATGGAACTTTTTCCCTCCCGGGAGTCAGAACAGGTTCCACTCTTGTAATCTCCAGCATCGGATACAAGGATGCTGAGGTAGTATGGAACGGCGGACAAGTATACGTAACTCTGGAGCAGGACAATGAACTCCTCAATGAGGTCGTCGTTACCGCCCTCGGTATTTCCCGAGAGAAGAAATCCCTCGGATATGCTGTCCAGGATGTAAAGGCGGACCAGATCGCCCGCTCTGGAACCGCGACCCTCACTGACGCCCTCCAGGGCAAGGTCGCTGGTCTGCAGATTAATGACTCAGGTACCGGCGCCGGCGGATCAACGAGGATCGTCCTCCGCGGTAACTCTTCTCTGTCTGACAACAACGAACCTCTCTACGTCATCGACGGTGTACCTTATGATACAGGCGGTCACGACATTGACGGCCAGGCCGGCCTCTGGGGCGGCACCGACCGTGCTGGCGGAGCCTTCGATATCAACCCTGAGGACATCGAGTCCGTCTCCGTGCTGAAAGGCCCTACCGCCGCGGCGCTTTACGGATCCCGCGCCGGTAACGGTGTCATCCTCATCACCACCAAGAAAGGCGGCAGGACGGAAGGAAAGGTCGGAGTGACCTATTCCGGCAAATTCTCCTGGTCTCCAGTTTCCTACTATCTCGATCTCCAGGACACTTGGGGACAGGGCGAAAACGGAGCCTATGTGGCTACTTCAGAGAATTCTTGGGGCGCCAGGATGAGCTCCTCCACCATGGTTCCTGCCTGGTATGACTCCAGCGTCAAGGTCCCTTATTCCGGAACCAAGAATCCTTACACCAAGTACTACCGTACCGGGAACATGCAGTCCAACAACGTCACGATCCAGGGCGGCAATGCAGAAAATCCTTTCCGCCTGACCATCGGACATGACGACACCCAGTCTATCGTAAGGCCTACAAGGCTTGACAAGACCAGCATCGACTTCGTAAGTTCCAACAAGGTCAACAGGTGGCTCTCCCTCGACGTTAAGGCCAACTATGTAAAGACCATCGGCAACAACCGTCAGACCCGCGGTCTGTACGGCGCCACCTATCTGATCAACAAGATCCCTCGTTCCATCGACCTCAATTCCCTCAAGGAGCATGAGTTCGACACCAGCAGACCTGGTGAGTTCATCGAGGACAACTACTATGGTCCTGACGCTGAGCATCAGAACATCTACTTCGTCCAGGATCAGTTCAACAACAAGGACGTCCAGAACAAGTTCTTCGGAATGGCCGCCGTCAACATCAACTTCACCAAGGACCTCAAACTCCGCGTGAAGGAAGGTTATGACTGGACGGACTACACCGTCAAGTACAGCTGGCCTTATCCGGATCCTGTATTTACGGGCCACTATCCGGGAGTAGAGGAGTCCAAGTACAGCCGTATCGAGGAAAACACCGAGGCTCTCCTTTCCTGGAACCACAAATACGGCGACTTCGATCTCGGACTCAGCGCCGGAGGCAACATGATGCGTTACCATTATGACGGAATGTGGGCTGAAGGCCGTTCCATCGCCCTCCAGGGTGCACAGTTCATAGCCGCTGGTTCTACCATCCACGCCAACAACTCTCTCTCCGAGAAGCAGATCAACTCCGTCTACGGCTTCGCCAACCTCGGCTATAAGGATTGGCTCTTCCTCGACGTTACCGCGCGTAACGACTGGTCTTCCACCCTTCCTAAGGACAACAGGTCTTACTTCTATCCGTCAGTCAGCGTTTCCGCCCTTCTCACCGGAGCCGCCGATGCATACGGCCTGACCTATAACAAGGACGTCATCGATTACGGCAAGATCCGCTTCTCTTGGGCGAAGGTCGGCAAGGATACCGATCCATACCAGCTTCAGAACACCTACAGCACCACCACCGGAGCCAACGGCTACCTCTACATCGAGCAGCCTGTCACCATGGCCAATGCTGAACTGAAGCCTGAAATGTCCGACTCCTTCGAAGTTGGTACCGAATGGCACTTCTTCAAGAACAGGCTCGGTCTTGACCTCACCTACTATCATACCGCCACCAAGAACCAGATCATGTCCGTCGACATGAACTACGCTTCCGGTGTGCAGAAGAAGTACATCAACGCCGGCAAGATCACCAACCAGGGTCTTGAGCTCTCTCTCAACGGAGACTTCATCCGCACCCGCGACTGGAACTTCGGCGCCACCGTCAACCTCGCAAAGAACTGGAACAAGGTCAACACCCTCACCGAAGGAATCAAGATGTATGAGCTCGGCCACATGACCGGCAGCGCAGGCATCTATGTCTATGCCATCGAAGGCGAGTCTCTCGGAAAGATCTACGGCTACAAGTACCGCCTTGACAAGGACGGCAACAAGATCATCGGATCGGACGGTCTTCCTCTGCGAGACGCCAGCCAGGAAATCGGTGACATCAACCCTAATTTCACCGGCTCCTTCAGCCTGAATCTCTCTTACAAGAACCTCGGACTCAACGCCCTCTTCGCCTTCCAGAACGGAGGAGACATCTTCTCTGTATCTGAGTACAGCGCCGCCCGCCTCGGAACCGCCAAGCGTACCGAGAACCGTGACAACATGGTCATCAAGGGCGTCACCGAAAGCGGGACAGCCAACACGACTTCCGTAAGCGCCCAGAACTACTGGAACAATTCGGTCGACGAGGAATTCATCTACAACGCCGGCTTCCTGAAGCTCTCCGAACTTTCGCTTACCTACAACCTCAGCCACGACTTCGTCGACAGGCTCACCAAGGGCATCCTTGACAGCGCAAGGTTCTCTGTCTACGGAAGCAATCTCTTCTATCTCGTAAAGCATACTCCAGGCACGACTCCGGACGGTTCTCTCACGGATACCTCCATCTACGCATCTGCCTTCGATATGTGCCCTTACCCTGGAACCCGCAACTTCGGCGTATCACTCACTCTCGGTTTCTAAACTGATTGAACAATGAAAAAGTACATTATACCATCCATCCTTGCTCTTTTTGCAGTAGTAAGCTGCGGAGACGAATTCGATGACATGAACACGAGCAAGACCGAAATCACGGAGTCTTCGCTCCAACCTGGACCGCTTCTGGGAAGAGCCATGTACTACGGCTCTTCCGCAGACCACCAGCGCAACTTCAACCTTTTCGATGATGAGTACGCCCACTATCTCTCCCCTATGGGACTGGGCGGCACGAACCAGTACGTCTACAACGCCGGCTGGGGTGACATCTTCTGGAGGGATTTCTATACGGCCCGTCAGAGGGAGTTCCTCGAGGTCAAGGCTCTGTGCGAGGGAGATGCTTCCCTGAAGGCCGTCGGCGCCATGAACGACATCTGGAATGTCATCATGTGGCTCCGTATCGTCGACCGTAACGGCGACGCTCCTTACATGGATGCGGACGGCAACTATGCCGGAACCGGCACCACCATTCCTTACAACAGCCAGGAAGAAATCTACCTCGACTTCTTCAAGAGGCTGAAGGCTGATTCCGATGTCCTCGGCGACACCGAAGGCCAGGTAGGAATCGGAGACTACGACCTGATCTACGGCAACGACTTCGCCAAGTGGCGCCGTCTCGCCAACACCCTCATCATGAGGCTTGCCCTGCGCGTATCCGAGACCTCTCTCGCCGCCACCGCGCAGACCTACTACAAGGGAGCGGCCGCTCTTGCTATGAACGCTCCTTCCGACTATGCCAGGATTTCCTGCGACTCCGCCGTATGGGGCGACTACTATGACCGCACCTACTACGACTGGGCCAACACTATCCCTGAGGATTGCTTCATGAGCGTGCTCAACGGCACCAACGCCGGCTACACTACCGGTGTCGTAGACCCTCGCCGCTCATTCTGGTTCGAGGCCGGAGACCTTACTTCCACGACCGGAAACCAGTGGGACGGTTATCCTAACGGAACCATCCCTAACGGAACCGACGCGGCCCAGACCAGTGCGCATGGCGGAAACTTCGCCGGCAACTCCAGCTCCTACGCCCGCCTGAACTGCTCAAGCAAGGATGGCTTCTTCTTCTTCGATTTCCACAACTCTGCCAACCAGAACCTTTCCTGGTGCTATGCAACCTACTCCGAGACTCTCTTCCTCAAGGCCGAGGCCATCCTCAGGGGCTGGGACAGCGGAAACGCAGAGTCCGTATGGAAGGATGCCATCAGGGCTTCCATGGACGAACTCGCCTTCTTCATCACCCGTTCCGGCGGCAGTAAGACTATTTCTTCCGCCGAGTATCAGGCTTACGTTGCGGCTCTTCCTGCCTTTGGAAGCAGCAACGAACAGAAGCTGCGCAGCATCGCCATCCAGAAGTGGATCGCCCTCTTCCCTAACTCAATCGAAGCATGGGCCGAAATCCGCCGCACCGGCTATCCTGCCGTATCCGACGGTACTGTACAGCTTCCTCTCTACAACTCCGGAGCCCAGGTCGAGAAGGGCAACCTCATCCAGAGGATGCCATATCCTGAGAATGAGCTTCAGACCAACGAGGACAACATGCCGGCAGACTTCAGGTCCAACGGAGCGAAGTATACATACCGCACCGAATGGGGTCTCTTCTGGTCACAGGCGGCCGTCCGTCATGACGGCAGACTCAAGGCCACGGATGTTCCTGTGAACTTCTAGGACGAAAATATCTCAACTTTCCTTCCGAAAGGAAGATTCAGCGGGAGACGGACATCACAGACAGGTGTCCGTCTCTTGCTTTTTTATTACGATTTCGTATATTTGCTCATAAAACACATTAAAAACTATAAGCTAATGACCAAGGATAACGAAAAACTCTTAATGAATGCCAACAAAGTCGTTGATTTCTTGAAAAAAGATCCCCTCTCTTTCACGAAAGCGGACATTATCAGGTACATAAGGGAGAATGGGGTCCGGATGGTCAATTTCCTCTATCCGGGAGGCGACGGCAAACTTAAGACCCTCGGCTTCGTCATAAATGATCTCTACTATCTGGACACTATCCTGACCAGCGGAGAAAGAGTCGACGGTTCAAGCTTGTTCGGCTTCATCAAGACCACAAGCAGCGACCTGTACGTCATTCCCCGTTTCTCGACGGCCTTCATGGATCCTTTCGCTCCGCCTGAAATTCCTGCCCTGGACCTTCTCTGCAGCTTCTTCGACAAAGACGGAAGACCGCTGGAAAGCGCTCCGGAAAGGACGCTCTCAAAGGCTCAGGAGGCCTTCGGAAAGGCCACGGGAATGGAGTTCCAGGCCATGGGAGAACTGGAATACTATGTGATTCTGGATGATGACGGCAGCTTCCCTGCAACGGATCAGCATGGATATCATGAATCCGCCCCCTACTGCAAGACGTCCGCCTTCAGGGCCAAGTGCATGGACTATATCTCAAGAGCCGGCGGGCAGATTAAATATGGCCATAGCGAAGTGGGCAATTTCCGCATGGACGGGAAAATTTACGAGCAGAATGAAATCGAATTTCTCCCTGTCAGGGCGGAGACTGCCGCGGAGAACATACTTCTTGCGAAATGGATAATAAGGAGGCTCGCCCACATGGAGGGATACAATGTCACCTTCGCGCCTAAGATTACCGTAGGAAAGGCGGGCAGCGGGATGCATGTCCACATGAGGCTGATGAAAGACGGCAAGTCCATGATGACCGGCCCGGACGGAGAACTTTCAGCCGAGGCGAGGAAGGCCATTGCCGGAATGATGGATCTTGCAGAAGGGATAACCGCCTTCGGCAACAAGAATCCGATGTCGTATTTCCGTCTCGTGCCGCATCAGGAGGCTCCGACCAGCATCTGCTGGGGCTATCGCAACCGGGCCGCCCTTGTCAGGGTGCCTCTCGGCTGGTCCGGCACCATGGACATGTGTTCTCAGGTAAATCCGTTTGAACAGTCTTCCATGCTCGACCTGTCCGCAAAACAGACCGTAGAGATGCGCTCCCCGGACGGTTCCGCAGACATCTACCAGCTTCTCTCAGGGCTCTGTGTCGCCTGCAGACACGGATTCGAGATGAAAAACGCTCTATCTCTCGCAAAAAAGACCTATGTGGAACCGGGAGGAGATGTGTCCTCATTCAGACAGCTCCCGGACAGCTGCGCCGCTTCCGCCGACTGTCTGGAACGCCAGAGAGGCGCCTTCGAGGAGCAGGGGGTCTTCAACCCGGAGATGATAGACGAGATAATCGCCCACTTACGCTCCTTCGGGGACCGAACCCTGCGTTCAGACATTGAGGGAGACACTTCTTCCCTGCAGACTCTGGTCGACCGCTATTTCCATTGCGGCTGAATCAGCCTTCCGAAGAAAATATGCCGAGTATTTCCATGGCTGAGAAATAAACAGGAAAAAATATGTTTATCTTAGCCATGGAAAAGTGAAAATATTCGGGCTGGAAATATCTGGCGCGAGGTTTATTCTTGTCTCCGCCCTTTTTCTTTTGTCCACGGCTTTGAAGGCGGAAGTGCCTCCGGTCGTGGACTCTATCCCTGCATGCGACACCTTGAAGGCTGTCTTCGATGACGGAGCCTCGTTCTTGGTGGGCAAAATCATGGACTTCTCCGTCTCCATGAATGAGAATTACGGGGAAAGAAAGAGCGATGCATACATCAAGTGGCGGATCCATACCGTCAAGCGCAACGTCATCATGAAACTGATCCCGTCCCTCTACGTCATAACCAAGGAAAATCCCGACTACATAAAGGAATATTACAGGACAGTCTGGTTCAATGATGCCAAAGCTAAGGAGAAGACCGACCGTGCGAGCGCGGGAACCATCCCGATCAAGAACAAGGTCAGTGTGCCGATTATGGATCTGTACACTCCTGACATCTACGCAAAAACCTTCTTCAAGGAAAATATTCTCTCGCCCTTCAACAGGACAAACCGTAAATTCTACAGATACAAAATCATCCGGACCACCGACAGCACGGCGGAGCTTGCATTCAAGCCCAGACTTAACAACCCTCAGCTGATCAAAGGCGCCGCCCTTGTGGACAAAAACACCGGCGAAATCCTGAGTACCTCTTTTGCGGGCGAGTACGACCTCTTCAGATTCAAGACAGACATGGACATGAACAAGGAAATTCCTGTACTGCCGGAGAGAAACAATCTGAAAGTCAGCTTCAGCTTCATGGGCAACAAGCTCTTGGCCGAGGTCAGCTGCCAGTTCCTGCCTCCTAAGGACTTCCCTGACTCCGCCGAAGCCGTATATTCCATGGGCAGTCTCAGGCCCTTTCCGCTCGACTCCATGGATAGGTCCATCTACTCAAGGTATGATTCTCTACAGACGCTCAAAAACCCCGACAAGAGTCAAGCCTCAAGGAATTACAAAAAGGCATGGAAAATAGTCCAGGAGACCTTTGCCAACAGCCTCACGGCCGACCTTGGCGCTGACGACAAGCTTTCCCTGAAATTCTCTCCCCTGGTCAATCCGAGCTACCTGAACTATTCCCACAACAGAGGCCTGAGCTACCGCTACGACATTCGCGGACTATACCGCCTGGGAGACAATTCTGGCATCTACACCAAGATCAAACTCGGCTACATGTTCACCAAGAAGCAGTTCTACTTCGATGCGCCGTTCTACTACTCTTTCGATGCGGCAAGACACGGGACGATCAGCTTCTCTGTCGGGAACGGCAACCGCATAACCAATTCTTCCGTCCGGGAGCAGCTCATAAAAAAGCATCCTGAATCAGTCCGTTTCAATGATATGGACTTGAACTATTACACCGACAATTATTACTCGCTCAACCTTTCCTACGACCTCACTCCATGGTTCAGGAGCGAAGTCGGGGCGATGTACCACAGAAGGACCCCTGTCAACAAGAAAGAATTCACAGATGCGGGACAGCCGGTGACCTACAAGACTTTCGCTCCTTGTCTCGAACTTACCTTCCTGTCCTTCAAGGGGAAAGGACCAGTCCTGACGCTTGACTACGAGGCCGGTATCAAAGGAGTGATGAAATCGGGCGTCGCATATGAAAAGATTGAGGGAGATCTCAGCTGGATCAAGAATTTCAGCAGCGTAAGCTCCCTTTCCATGAGGGTCGGCGGCGGTCTCTATACGGACAGGAGCCAGGACATCTATTTCCTAGACTTCTCCAATTTCAGAGAGAACAACCTTCCCGGCGGCTGGAACGATGACTGGAGCGGAGAATTCCAGCTCCTGAACTCCGCCTGGTACAACATCTCGAAATACTATTATCGGACGAATCTCACATACGAGCAGCCCATGATGCTCTCCTACGTGCTTCCTTTCATCCGCAAGGGGGTGGAGAAGGAACGCTTCTATGCTAACTTCCTGCTTACGGACAGGATCCATCCATATGCAGAATATGGCTACGCCCTCACGAACAGTCTCTTTTCCATGGGCATCTACATCTCGACCAGGGACTGGAAATATCAGGATCTGGGCTTCCGCTTCTCCATTGAACTCTTCAGTAGATGGAGATAGCCTCTTGGCACAGGCCGGAGGCCGGGCCTTTGGATTGATGAGGCTAATTGCTAAATTTGGGAACAAGAAAGTCCATGAACATGAATTTTTACGATGACACAATTGCGGCTCCGGCGACCATCCCCGGTACCGGAGCGATTTCCATAATCAGGCTGAGCGGCCCCTCCGCCTTCGCCATAGCCGACAAGGTTGTCAAGCTGCACAGCGGCTCCGTGGCCGAAGCCAAGGCGAACACCATCCATTTCGGGACCATATTCCAGAGCCCGTCAGAGCCTCTTGACGATGTCCTCGTCTCAGTCTTCAAGGCCCCACACTCCTATACCGGCGAAGATTCGGTCGAAATCAGCTGCCACGCCTCTTCCTACATTGTCCAGACCGCCCTTAGCCTTCTGCTCAACGCAGGAGCGAGAATGGCCATGCCGGGAGAATTCACGCGCCGGGCTTTCACTTCAGGAAAGATGGACCTCGCACAAGCCGAATCGGTCGCCGACCTCATTGCGGCATCGTCTGAATCCGCGCACAGAGCAGCCTTCAATCAGCTCCGCGGCGGCTTCTCCTCGGAGCTGAAGGAGCTCCGGGCCGAATTGCTGGAAGCCACTTCGCTGATGGAGCTGGAACTCGATTTCAGCGAAGAAGATGTAGAGTTCGCCGACCGCGATAAACTTTCCGGACTCATTGCAGAGGCCTTTGCAAAGGTCTCCTCTCTCGCCGATTCTTTCCGCCTCGGAAATGCGATACGCAACGGCGTGCCTACGGCAATAGCCGGTCCCGCCAATGCCGGGAAAAGCACTCTGCTGAACGCCCTGCTGGGAGAGGACAGGGCCATAGTATCCGACATCCCTGGGACGACCCGCGACACGGTCGAAGAGACGGTCAATCTTGACGGGGTTCTTTTCCGCTTCATCGACACCGCGGGCATCAGAGAGTCTTCGGACACCATAGAAAAGGCCGGGATCGAGAGGTCTTTCCGCAAGGTCAGAGAGGCTGACATAGTCCTCGCCATCGCGGACATCTGCAAAAGCCCTCTCGCCGACCTCTCCATGATCATTTCCCATGTGGACCCTTCCCACCAGAAGCTCTTCATCCTGCTCAACAAGTCCGACATCCTTTCTGCGGGCTCCCCTGCCCCCGTTTCCGACGTTCTTTCTGCGGGCTCCCCTGCCCCCGTTTCCGACGTTCTTTCTGCGGGCTCCCCTGCCCCCGTTTCCGACGTTCTTTCTGCGGGCTCCCCTGCCGCGCTTGCCAAGGATATCGAGACCAAAACCGGCTTCAAGACCCTCGCCATCTCAGCCCTCAATCCTGCTGACATCAAGGCCGTAAAAGCCCTCCTCTCCTCCGAGATGAAAGACCGCATCGGCGAGGGAGGCCAGACTCTGGTCACCAACCTCCGCCACTACAAGGCCCTGAAAGAAGCCCAAGAAGCGCTAGGCAGAGTTCGCGAAGGATTGGACGCAGGAAGGACCTCCGACCTCGTCGCCCAGGACCTCCGCGACGCCATCTCCGCCCTCGGCGAAATCACCGGCATGGACATCTCCGAAAACGAAATCCTCGGAAACATCTTCTCCCACTTCTGCATCGGAAAGTAGCCTTCAGCATCAATCTCATCTTTATACAGGCCCGTTCTTGAGGATGAAACCGGGAAAAACAGTAAGGTAAATTGGAATTTAATGGCTGCTCAATGAATGGAGCCTGAAAGAGTAGTATCCCTTGCCGTCCAGATAGGAGAGAGCATCATCGAGAAGAGCGGTTTTTCGTTCTTCATCCAGGTCTGAATGAAAAAGGATCTCGATGAACGTTTCCAGACCGTGGTCCGAGATATTCTCTGTTTCTACCAGATACCATACTGGATTCTTCTGCGCAAGCATGGCATCCAGATCGATCGGACAGGCCGCTTTGTCGAACTCGTCCTTGACGTCCGCCAGGGAATAATCCGGCGTGTCTCCGTCCAGCAGTCCTAGCCTGCGGGCGATCATCAGCAGCATCTCGCCTAAGCGGTCAATCTCTCTGAGGATAAAATCTTCCATCTTATTCGTCTTTCATTTTGAGGCGCTCGATGATAGCGTCGCAGGCGCTTAACAGTCGCTTGGCAGAGTAATACTCCAGGATCAATGTCCCCACACATAAAAGAGCAATGATAGTGCCCCTTCTCCACATCAGTTCGGCGCTGATATTCATCGAGGTCATATAGAAGGTCGCCAGAATCACGAAAAGAAAGAAAAGAACGCAGATTCCCGTCACCAGAATGACATACCTTTTCTTGAATTCCCGCAGAGATTCTGTCGTTGACAGGATGTCGCCATTGTAAATATCTTTTTCCCGGATTCCCTTATATACCCAGAATACGCCCGGGATGGTCAGTAAGCCGTAAACGATCAGGGAAAGCGGGACCCACCAGTCAAATCCCTGGACATAACAAAGGATGACCGCGATAATGAATAATGCGATTGTCACCGGAATCGACTTCTTTGAAAGGAACAGCCTGCGCACATCCTTTTTCATCGCGTTCTGCATCAACTGCTCGTTGATGATCTGCTGCTTGTCGAATCGTTCCTTCAGTGCAGCATAATCCTGCCGCATCTGCTCCAGTTCCTGATTGATATCGAATTCTTCCTTGTTCATGGCACGAGTGATTAAAGATTGGACTTTTTGAGTTCTTCCTTGATCCGATGCAACTGGAAGGAAA
>Ga0256404_1000311_pt1 | contig 125864 bp, 114 predicted proteins | sample RumenRJG_01DNA_FD_185990 | JGI IMG/M metagenome (GOLD analysis project Ga0256404, IMG submission 185990) | Bovine rumen microbial communities from Lethbridge, Alberta, Canada - RJG_01 | ecosystem: Host-associated > Mammals > Digestive system > Stomach > Rumen | place: Canada: Alberta... | reverse complement strand
CTTTTTAATTATTTCTCGAGTTTCTGAATTTACTGATGTAAGATTTATTTTTTCCATACGTCCATTATATCAGAAACAACCACAAATTCATAGCATAAATTGTGCTATTTAATTGCCAAAGTAATATAATGATTTTGTAGATATGTCAATTGAAATTGCAAATTATCATCATGAGAACTGGGATGGTTCGGGATATCCGGAAGGACTTAAGAAGGATGGCATTCCGCTGTCAGCCCAGATAGTTTCGCTGGTGGGAGCATATTGCTCACTTACAGAGGAACGTCTTTACAGAAGAGCATTTAACGGTAATCAGGCATTCGAGATACTTGGGGCTGAAAAAGATATAAAGTTTAACCCAGAGTTATTTGATATATGCAGGAAAATATCAACACAGTTTATTTGAAAAAATGAGATTTGATCATGACAGAAAGAGAATTTTTGAGAATAAGGGATTTTTTGAAAAGTAAATATGGTATTGATATGAGCCATAAGAAAACAATAATGGAGGGAAGACTCGAAAACTATGTCAAAGGTGTGGGCTATAACAGCTATGACAGTTATATGGATGCCCTTGAATCAGACATAACAGGAGAGCTTGAAAAAAGGCTTGTTGACATACTGACGACAAATCATACCTATTTTATGAGAGAGCCTGAGCATTTTGATTTTTTTAAAGGTGTTGTTCTTCCATGGATTAAGAAAAAAGAAGCAGCAGATAAGGAGCTTCGAATATGGTGTGCAGCCTCGTCTACAGGAGAGGAAGCATACACAATAGCAATGATCATATTGGATTATTTTGGGTTAGAGAAGGAAGCGTGGGATACACAGATACTTGCAACTGATGTATCTACAGCAGTGCTTGAACAGGCAATAAAAGGAATATATACACAGGAGCAGATTAATCCGCTTCCACAGGCTTGGAAAAGAAGATTTTTCAGGAAGATACCTGATGAGGACTGCTTTATAATAACAGATGAATTAAAGAGAGAAGTGCTTTACAGGAAGTTTAATTTGATGTCTGCTTTTCCGATTAAGAAAAAAATGCATGCAATTTTCCTAAGAAATGTGCTTATCTACTTTGATGATAATACAAAATTAAGTATACTAAAGAAGATATATGACTGTCTTGAGCCGGGAGGATATCTGTTTCTCGGAAAGACAGAGACAATAAACAGACAGGTGGTACCGTTTAAGCTTGTATCACCGGCAGTTTTTAGAAAATAAGAGGAATTCATAATGAAAAAAATAAAGGTTCTGGTGGTTGAGGATTCTCTTGTGTTTAGAAACCTTCTTGTTCAAAGTCTTGAAAAGGACAATGCACTTGAGGTTGTAGCCACTGCATCAGATCCATTTGAAGCAAGAGATAAAATAATTAAATACAGACCTGATGTGATGACACTGGATATAGAGCTTCCGAGAATGGATGGACTTGAATTTTTAAGAAAACTAATGCCACAATATCCAATGCCGGTTGTCGTAATAAGTGCGCTTAGTGAAAAGGTGTTTGATGCAATGAAGGCCGGCGCTGTGGATTTTGTTGCAAAGCCCGCTGTTACTGACAGAAAACAGCTTGACAGCTTTTTGTGTAATGAACTTCCCGTTAAAATAAAAGTGGCATCAACTGCAAGAGTGAGCAGGTATAAAAAGTCGGTTGTGTTTGATAATAATTACAGCACATCCTCTAAATCAGAAACAAATCTGATAGCAATCGGAGCTTCAACAGGCGGGACGGAGGCGATAGCAGAGGTGCTGAAAAATTTTTCGACTGATATACCGGGAACGGTTGTGGTTCAGCATATGCCACCCAAATTTACTGAAATGTATGCCAACCGGCTGGATTCGCAGTGCAGGGTCAAGGTCAGGGAAGCCAAAAATGGAGATATAGTCGCAAAAGGGGAAGTGCTTATCGCTCCCGGAGGTGATGAACAAATGTCCGTAGTAAAAATAGCCGACAATTATCAGGTAGTTTTGAAAAAGGGTGAAAGGGTCAACGGACATTGTCCGTCGGTTGACGTTCTTTTTAACTCTGTAGCAGAGACTGCGGGTTCACATGCGATAGGTATTATTCTTACCGGTATGGGAAGAGATGGAGCAAAAGGGCTTCTTAAAATGAAAAATGCAGGAGCGCGTACAATAGGACAGGATGAATCAACCTGTGTTGTCTATGGAATGCCAAAGGCTGCATATGATATTGGCGCTGTCATGTACCAGGAAAAGCTTCAGAGTATTGCTCCAAAAACATATAAACTAATTAATCAAGGATAAGGAGAAGAAAATGAAAATTTTACTTGCAGAGGATGATTTTGCCACAAGAAAATATATGGCAAATTTCCTGTCAAAATATGGAAGCTGTGATGTGACCGTAGATGGAATGGAGGCTGTAGATGCGTTTATGCTCGCCCTTGAGGAGGAAGATCCGTATGATCTTGTCTGTCTTGATATTATGATGCCGGTTATGGATGGCTATCAGGCACTTATGGGTATACGAAATCTCGAGAAAGAGAAAAATATACCTGAGGACAAGAGAGTAAAGGTGATAATGGCAACAGCCTTAAACGAGGAAAAAAATGTTAAAATGGCATTTGATCTGGGATGTACCATATATTCGGGCAAGCCGATTGACCAGGCAAAGTTTGAGCAGGCATTAAAGAAAATAGGACTTATTGATGAAAAATAAAGAAAGGCGAATGTGCAATGGGTGTTGAGTTTAATACCCAGGATATGCTCGATACATATCTGTTTGAGAACACACAGCTTCTTGAAAATTTACAGGAAATAGTTCTTGAACAAAAGGACGAGGAATGCTTTGATGAGGACAGTATGAATGAGATATTCCGTACAATGCATACGATAAAGGGCTCTTCAGCCATAATGATGTATGACGATATTACGGCAATAGCTCATAAGCTTGAGGATGTATTCTTTTATTTAAGAGAATCGCATCCGCAAAATGTCCCTCATGTGGAGCTTGTAGAGCATGTCCTGGAAGTGGCAGATTTTATAACAGAGGAAATGGATAAAATCCAAAACGGTGAGGATGCAGATGGAGATTCCAAACCTATAACAGCAAAGCTTGATGAATTTCTTACAAGGCTGAAAAAACAAAATAACGAAGCATCACCGACGGTTGAAAAAAAGGATACCTCAGCAAAGCAGTTTTATATTCCACCGGCAGTTTCGGGAAGCACTTATCATTATTTCAGAATAATGATAGAGTATTTTGAAAATCTGGAGCTTGCAAATGTACATGCGTATAAGGCAGTATATTCTCTTAAGGCAATTGCAGCAGAGATGCTTTATGAGCCTGAAAATATTGTATCTGATGAGAATACCGCTGAAGCAATATTAAAAGACGGCTTTAAGATTCTTCTTAAAACATCAAAAGACAGAAAGGATATAGAAGCTCTTGTAAAGGCAGGCTATGATATCAAAAGGGTTGATATCAGTGAATGCACGAAGGAAGAATATGATAATGGCTTTGGTGAAACAGCAGCCGATTCACTTAAAATAGATTTAGATTCATCCGTTGAAGAAATAGAGGCAAGGGCGACAGAAGGTGATGAACAGGCCGGAAAGAAAAAGCAGCCTGCGCCGGGAGATTATGTCGTAGCTTCAAAAGAACCCGGAAAAGGCAGAAAGCTTGCAAAGGATAAAAAGCCAAAGAGCGAAAAAACTTCATTTATCAGTGTGGATATACACAAGATGGATATGCTTATGGATCTGATAGGAGAGCTTGTTATTTCGGAATCCGTAGTGCTGCAGAACCCGGATCTTAAAGTGCCGGGGCTTATGCTTGACAACTTTAACAAAGCGGCTGCACAGATGTCTAAGATTTCGACAGATTTACAGAATGTAATCATGTCAATGCGAATGGTTCCGCTCACCAATACCTTCCAGAAAATGAACAGAATTGTATTCGATGTTTCAAGAAAGCTTGGAAAGGATATTAATTTTGAGATGGTGGGAGATACAACTGAGGTTGACAAAAATATAATTGAGCATATTTCTGATCCACTCATGCATCTGGTAAGAAATTCCGTAGATCATGGTATTGAGTCAAAGGAGGAAAGAATTGCAGCAGGTAAAGATCCAAAGGGAACCGTTACCCTGTCAGCCAAAACTGAATCAGGAAAGGTATGGATCAGTGTGAGTGATGACGGTACAGGACTTGATCGTCAAAAAATTATTGCAAAGGCAAGAAAACAGGGGCTTTTAGATCCGTCAAAGCCGGATGATGCGTATTCGGACAAAGAGGTTTATCATTTTATCACACTGCCGGGTTTTTCCACCAATGAAAAGGTTACAGAATACTCAGGACGTGGTGTCGGAATGGATGTGGTTATATCAGATATCCAGAAAATAGGCGGAACGCTCGAGATAGAAAGTACTCCCGGATGTGGCAGTACAATGAATTTCAAGATACCTCTTACACTTGCGATTATAGATGGAATTGTGATGAAGGTAGGTACCTCCAGCTTTGTTATAGAGGCGGGGGTAGTAAAAGAATTTGTAAGCGTTAAGCAGGATATGATGATTCGCGACCCGGATGGCACAGAGAGTGTGATGATAAGGGGCGAGGTTTATCCGGTTAGAAGAATCGGAGACTGGTATCATATAAGCGGCTGCAAAGAAAACGTAGAGGATGGAATGATGGTGATTCTTGAGGTGGAAGGAAAACATATATGTCTGTTTGTTGATACACTGATTGAAAAAAGATTATCAAAAGCTTATAGACGCACAGAAGGAAGAACTAAAACTTGCTGAGGCTGTTGCAAACGGAGATTTGACAGTTACCATTGTCCCAAGAAGTGATAAGGACATGCTTGGATATGCACTTCAAAAGATGGTAGAGAAGAATCTGCATGCACTTTCAAACATCAACGAGTCAGCATATCAGGTTATGACAAGCTCTTCACAGGTGGCTAGCGCAAGCGAGGCACTGGCGCAGGGCTCAACAGAGCAGGCGAGTGCAATTGAGCAGATTACATCTTCAATTACGGATATTGCAGAGAAGACAAAGGTTAATGCGACACATGCGACAGAGGCATCAGACCTCATGCACAGTGCAATTGATTATGTAAGCAGGGGAAATGAGCAGATGGAAGGCATGATGAATGCCATGGATGATATTAATAAATCATCAGAGAGCATATCAAGGATAATTAAAGTGATTGATGACATTGCATTCCAGACAAATATTTTAGCACTTAATGCAGCAGTTGAGGCAGCAAGGGCAGGCGATGCCGGAAAGGGCTTTGCTGTTGTTGCTGAGGAGGTTAGAAATCTTGCGGCAAAGAGCGCTCAGGCTGCGGCAGAAACAGCGGAGCTTATCGAAAGCTCAATTATAAAGGTTGAAGCGGGCTCTAAGATTGCAGACGATACCGCAAAGGCACTGGAATTAATTACAGATGGTGTGACACAGAGTGAGAAGATTGTCAACAATATTGCCGAGGCATCAAATTATCAGGCAACTGCTGTAGCACAGATTAATCAGGCAATCAATCAGGTATCACAGGTAGTACAGAATAACTCAGCTACAAGTGAGGAGTGTGCAGCCGCAAGCGAAGAGCTTTCAGACCAGGCCATTCATATGAGAGACATGATTTCTATTTATAATCTTGGAGAGTCTTCTGGTCAGGGGCAGATTGCCGTGTCAGAAAACAGAACGGAAAAAATACATATGCAGAGTAATCCAAATGAGCAGATAATTTCACTTGGAGAGGGAAGCGGTAAGTATTAGTTTATGTTATAAGTGCAGAGGGGTTATATGTACAGTCAGAACAGACGAAGGGACAACACGGAAAAAATTATACTCATAATGCTGGTCATAAATTATTCTTTTATGATTTTTAGTGCATTAAAACTCAAATGGAGTACATGGTTACCGACATTTATGGTAACAGTGGCAGCAGTCTCTGTGATTTCATATGTTGGGAGTTATTTTGATTATGAGGGCAGGGCTAAGCTTAATTCCATTCTTATAGTAGTCTGTTTTGTGCTTTATTCGATGCATACAGGCGATATTGGTTCAATAATAGTGCCTTTAATTGCGCAGACAGTGCTTATTGGCTTTTATGATATAGACGGTATCCTTTTATATAATACGATTGCGTTATCGGTGATTGTTTTTTATCATGCAGTCATACTCAAATCCTTTACCTTATCCTCAATAGATGATATATATAATAATCTTGTACCTATAGGCAACGCATATCTGGTGATTTTTTATATACATTTGCTGGGAATCAGGAGACGCAGACGCGACAAAAGACTGGGCCAGGTTGAAAAAGAACTTAAAGAGGCTGAACAAAGCAAGGATGATTTTATGGCAAATGTCAGCCATGAAATACGTACGCCCATTAATTCTATAAACGGCATGAGCGAGATTATGCTGCAGAACAATCCTGACGAAAAAACCAGGCTTAAAGTGGAAAATATACAGATGTCCTGCAAAAGACTAAATTCTCTTGTGGATGATCTCATCGATTTTTCGGATTTAAGAACAGGAAAATACGAAATAAATGTATCGAAATACAGTGTTGATTCACTAATCAATGATATAGTGGAATTTGCATATGTGCTCAGAAAAAATAAAGATATTGAGATAATTGCAGATTGTGACAGCACAATACCATGTGAGCTGTTTGGCGATGAGGCAAAGATAAAAAGAGTTGTTTACAATATTATAAGTAATGCGGCAAAATTCACGAGTATAGGCTGTATAGCTGTAAAAATCGGTTACAGAAGAGAATTTTACGGAATCAATCTGGTGATTACTGTCAAGGATACCGGAATAGGCATGGATAAGCGTAATATTGAGAAAATATTTTCAAGCTTTAATCAGGCTGATACAAAGAGAAACAGACAGGAAGGCGGAGTGGGTCTTGGTCTTCCAATTGCAAGAGCAATCATTGAGCAGATGAACGGAACTATAACGGTAAGCAGTGAACCGGCGGTGGGAAGTGAATTCAAGGTTGTAATACCTCAGAGGGTGGCAAACCAGGAGCCTGTTATTTCTGCTGAGTTCGATACAAATGAAAACGTACTTGCATATCTGGATATGGAGCAGTTCCATCTCATGCAGATGAGAGATGAGTATAAAGCGGCAATAGATAATATGTCAAAAAATCTTAAGATACCTATGCATATGTGTCACAATCTGGCTGAATTTAAGCGCAGGGTCGAATTGAACAGATATACTCATTATTTTATAAGCTATGTGGAGTATAGCGAGGATAAAGATTATTTCAATCAGCTTGCCGAGAAAGAAAACAATTTGATAGTTGTCATAGACACAGAGCAAGAGGAAAAAATAGAATCAGACAGAATAATAAAGCTTATGAAGCCTATATATGTTTTTTCTGCAGCTATGGCTCTTCTTGGAAAAATGGATGAAAACAGAAATAGTATCTCGACAGACAATTATGACAAATTTACGGCACCACAGGCCAGAGTGCTTGTGGTGGATGATGACAAGCTGAATCTGAATGTTGCAGTAGGGCTGCTTAAGACATTTAAGATTGAGGCCGATACCGCATTAAGCGGTGAAGAGGCACTGAAAATGGTTGACTCAGGAAAATATGATATCATATTTCTTGACCATATGATGCCTGATATGGATGGGATAGAGACCTTCAGACGTCTTAGAAAAAAGAACGGATTTTATTTTATGGAGGTTCCTGTTATTGCACTTACAGCCAATACCGTACTGGGTGCAAGAGAAATGTTTTTGAAAGAGGGCTTTGAGAATTTTTTGCCGAAGCCAATTGAAATGTCCGAGCTTAAGAAAATACTGAAAATGTATTTACCGGAAGATAAAATAATCGTGGGAGATTCTTTTGCCGGAAAAGAATCTGACAGCGTTAAAACCATACAGGCGAAAGAACAGCCGCCACAAATCAAAACGGCTGATTTTATAGATTATAAGCAGGGAATTTTGTATTGTGGCTCAAGAGAAAATCTTATGAAAATCTTGAAGGTGCATATAGAAAATGGCAAAAGTACGTTAGACAAAATAAAACAGGCATATGAAGAGGCGGATTGGAAAAACTATGTCATTTATGTGCATGGTCTTAAAAGTTCAATGAAAAGTGTCGGAATCAATAAGCTTTCGGATATGGCAAAAAATCTTGAGCTTGCAGGAAAAGAGGATGATACAGCTTACATAAAAGACAACAATGATGATTTTGTCAATGAGTATATACGTGTTTTAGATGGCCTTAAAGAGATGTTCAAAGACGAAGAATGCGAGAAAAAACAAAGATCTTTGATACAGCTTACAAGCATACAGTCCGATGAGCTTAGCGCGATTTACAGTGCTTTTGAGGAGGCTGTTTATTCTTTTGATGAAAGTAATATGCTGCATATAATAAATGATTTAAACGGCTGCTCCTATGGTCAGGTGGTACTGGCTGACAGAACAGGTCAGATTGAGCAGAAAATAAGAAACTCTGATTACATGTCTGCACTTGATATGTTAAAGAAAATTATTGATGAATTGCTATTGGAAGGTGATGATAATGCCTAAAAATCTCACGGAATACAACATAAGAGAAAAATTTTTAAAAAAGCTGATTGATATCGGAGTAATAATGTGTTTTTTGGGTATGATAGAGCAGATTGTTGTACAGCCATGTATTAAATCAATCATGCTGATGGTGCTATTATTGGTTTCATTGATAATAGGCCATATTTTATCTTCCACTCTTAACAGAACAGATTTGGCTGAGATTGTCATTGGTGTGGCTGCGATATATGTTGTATTTCCGTTGATGTATTTTACCAATGGTGGAATTACGGGTGGTGCACCCGTGTGGTTTGTGCTGGGAATATTTTATATTATCTGTATTTTTGATGGGATAGAAATGTATTTGTTTCTTATTCTGGCTATATTGGATGATATTGTTGTTTATCTGATAGGTTACAAATATCCAAAGCTTATAATCCCCATTAAATCAGATGCTCTTGCTGTTTTAGATTCAATATTTGCAATTGTGTTTATTGGAATATTTCTTGGAATGATTATGAAATTTCAATTGAAATCATACAGCAAGGCAAGAGAAGTAGCTATATATCAGAAGAATGAAACTGAAAAAATCAGTGCTTCAAGAAGTACGTTTTTTGCAAATATGAGCCATGAAATACGTACGCCTATAAATACTATAATTGGTCTTGATGAAATGATATTGAGGGATGACACGATTTCTGATGAGGTGGCAGAAAATGCTGCTGTAATACAAAATGCAGGAATAATGCTGCTTTCCCTGGTAAATGATATCCTGGATTTTTCACAGATTGAAAATAAAAAAATGCGTATATATGAGGTTAGTTATAATACACAGGAAATGTTTAGCGAGCTTATATCTGTTATAAGGAACAGGATTGAATCAAAGGGACTGGCATTTTATGTAAATATAGAGCGTACGCTGCCGTCTGTTATGCGTGGCGATCCTAAGAGAATAAAGCAGGTGCTTTTGAATATCCTCGTAAATGCTGCCAAATATACGAAGGAGGGAAGTGTTACGCTTACAGCCAACGCTGAGAGTATATCTGATAAGAGGTGTAAAATAACGGTTTCTGTTGCAGATACCGGAATTGGCATAAAAAAGGAGGTAATAGATCGCATTTTTGACAGTTTTTCGCGTGCTGACGGCTCTGAGATTAACAGAATTGAGGGAACCGGGCTTGGTCTGTCAATCTGTAAACAGCTTATGGATTTGATGGGTGGAGAGATAACGGTGGACAGCATATACACAAAGGGGTCAGTTTTTTCCATTGTTTTAGAGCAGGATATTATTGATGGCAGTCCGATTGGAAATATAGATTTTCTTGCCAAAAAAGAGGGAGAGCATACCAAATTCAAGCATCTTTTTGAGGCTCCGGATGTCAGAGTTTTAGTGGTAGACGATAATGATGCATCACGTATGGTTACGGTGAAGCTGTTAAGAGGGACAAAGGTGCAGATTGATGAAGCAAATTCAGCTTTGGAGGCATTGAATCTGACCTGCCAGAAGTATTATAATATTATATTGCTTGATTATATGATGCCGGAAATAAACGGTGTAGAGGCCTTGCAGAAGATTAAACAGCAGGAAAACGGCCTGTGCAGAGGCTCACAGGTATTACTAATGACTGCAGAGGGTGAGAGAAATGTTATCAATGATATAATGCAGGAGGGCTTTGACGGTTATATAGAAAAGCCGCTTGAGGGAAACAGGCTTGAAGCATCCATAATGTCTCATATTCCTAATGAATTTTTGGAATACTGTATTGATACACACTATGTGTCTGAAAAGAGTCTTGCAGGGGATATGCAGGAGAAGGCAGATGTATTGAAGAAAAGGCTGATAATAACAACGGACTGTGTATGTGATATTCCAATCGAAGAGGCAAAGAGTATGTCTGTAAAGCAGGTATATCAGTATATAAATACACCCGGCGGACGTTTTAAGGATACGGTTGAAATAGGAATTGACAATATCTCTGATATGATTTTGAATGACAGAAAAAAGATATCAGTCTCAGCGGTCAGCGTAGAGGATTATGAAGACTTCTTCGCAACAAGGCTTACAGAGGCAAAGGAGCTTATTCATATATCAGTGGCGATGAATTTTGGCAAAAGCTACTATAATGCGTCGAATGCTGCTAAATGCTTTGGCAGTGTAAATGTTGTTAATTCGGGACAGGTGTCTTGTGGAATGAGAATTGTATTAAAGTATGCAGCAGAGAAATTAAGTGAAGGTGCCACCGCTAAGGAAGTTATTACAACGATCAACAGCATTCAGGGAGGAATTAAGGCAGAATTTCTGCTTGACAGTATAGAACCGTTTTATGAAAATGGTTTTGTGGGTAAAAGAAAAAAGATAATATTTGAAGCCTTAAATCTTCATCCGATACTTGTAGTTAAAAGAAGCTCTCTTCACATTAGAAGCTTTATGGTTGGAGACTTTGAAAAGGCAAGAGTGCGCTTTGTAAAAAGGACGGTTAAGAGGCTTAAGGGCAGGCCGATATCGGATATAAACATATCACATTCAGGTATTCCTGTAAAAGAGCAGGAGCTGATAGCGGCTATAATAGAAAAAAATGTAAATTGCGATGATTTTGTTATAGAAAAATCATCAGTAACCAATGCGTGTATTTCGGGTCCCGGAACGATAGGTATTGCTACATATATAGATAAACAAAAATAAAGTATGAAGCTCATCTTTGTAAAAATATTACAAATTTTATTTATCCGTAAAAATTTGGAAAAAATATCCGGATTTATCTTGACAAATCCGGATATTTTGATAAAATATATGTTAGTGCAATTAAGTATAGATACCTAACAGTTGATGCACAATACACAACTGGAGGGAGGTTAGGTTTTAGGTTATGTCTAGTGTAATAGTTAAAGAAAACGAGACTTTAGATAGCGCATTACGCAGATTCAAGAGAAACTGTGCAAAAGCAGGCATCCAGCAGGAGATCCGTAAGCGCGAGCATTACGAGAAACCAAGCGTAAAGCGTAAGAAGAAATCTGAAGCAGCTAGAAAAAGAAAATACAATTAATGTATTAGAGAGGACTACCGCGTGCGGTAGTCCTTTTGTTATGCGTTAACATAATTTAATAATAAAAATTTAATTTGCATATTTGTATTATTGCTAGTAAAATAGGACTTAGTGAAAAGAAAAGGAGTGAATTACAATGACAAAAATTGACATTATTTCAGGTTTCCTTGGAGCTGGAAAGACTACATTTATCAAGAAAATGATAGATGAGGCTTTTAAGGGTGAGCAGATAGTTCTCATAGAGAATGAGTTCGGTGAGGTTGGTATAGACGGTGGCTTTTTAAAGGATGCCGGCATCCAGATTACTGAGATGAACTCAGGTTGCATCTGCTGTTCACTGGTAGGTGATTTTGGTAAGAACTTAAATGAGGTTATTACTAAGTATCATCCGGACCGTATCTTAATCGAGCCTTCCGGCGTAGGCAAATTATCAGATGTCATGAAATCAGTTATAGATATCGAAAAAGAGCAGCCGGTCAAGCTCAATGCACTTGTTACAGTCGTAAATGCGCTTAAGGCAAGCAAGCAGATGAAGGCCTTTGGTGAGTTCTTCAACAATCAGATAGAGTATGCCACAACAGTTATCTTAAGCCGCAGCCAGAATGCTACCCCTGAGCAGCTTGAGTTTTGCGTAAAGCAGATTCAGGCTTTAAATCCAAAGGCTTCGGTTATCACTACTGACTGGGATGCTATTAAAGGAGAGCAGATATTAAAGACTATGGAGGGTCAGGACAATCTTGAGATGAAGGTGCTTGCAGAGGCACGTCATGCACAGGATGAGGCAGAGCATCATCACCATCATCATGACCACGACCACGATGAGCATGAACATCACCACGACCATGATGAGCATGAGCACCATCACGACCACGATGAGCATGAACACCATCACGACCACGATGAACACGAGCATCACCACGACCATGACGAGCACGAGCATCACCACGAGCACGGCGAGGGCTGCACCTGTGGCTGTCATGACCATGATCATGAGCACGGACATCATCATGCTGATGATGTATTTACAAGCTGGGGCAAGGAGACTCCTCACAAGTTTGAGCGCGCTAAGCTCGAGGAAATCCTTAAGCAGTTTGTAGAGGATGACAAGATTCTACGTTCAAAGGGCATGGTAGAGGGCATAGACGGCAAGTGGATTTACTTTGATATGGTTCCGGGTGAGTATGAGATTCGTGACGGCGAGCCTGACTATACAGGACGTATTGTTGTTATCGGAACAGATATCCACGAGCATGAGTTGGAAGAGCTCTTCGGACTTGCTTAAGTATATTTCAAATAGTTACACATTAACACAATAATCAGAAAGGAACTAACAAAATGGCTGAAGAGATTCCAGTATATTTATTTACCGGATTCATGGACAGTGGCAAGACTTCACTGATCAAGGATACCATTTTTGAGAATGATTTCGCTAATGGCTCAAAGGGGCTTATCATTATGTGCGAGGATGGCGATGTGGAGTATGATATGGACAAGCTTAAGGCTGCTAATTTCCAGGTTGCAGAGATTGACTCTGAGGATGAGTTTACAGCAGCTAAGCTGAATGAGCTCAACATGCAGTATCTGCCTGAGCAGGTATTTATCGAGTACAACGGCACATGGGGCATTGATAAGATTATAGAGGCCGAGCTGCCAAAGGGCTGGGTTATCGTGCAGTCGCTCGCCACAGTTGATTCCACCACATTTGACCTTTATATGAACAATATGCGCGCAATGATGCAGGAACAGGTATTTGCGAGTGATGTTGTCATATTTAACAGGACAGATGATGATACAGACAGAGGCCACTTAAGGCGTACCATCAAGAATATCAACCGAAAGGCTCAGATTGTCTATGAGCGCAAGGACGGTACTATTGATGAGCGTCCGGAGGAGCTGCCGTTTGACATAAATCAGGATGTGATTGAGCTTTCTGATGCAGACTATGCCATCTGGTATATGGATGCCATGGAGAATTATAAAAAGTACGACGGCAAGGTTGTTAAATTTCTTGCTCTTGTATACAATCCTGATAAGCTTAGAAAGGGCGTTATGGTACCGGGCAGGTTTGCGATGACCTGCTGTATAGAGGATGTGACCTTTATAGGCTTTAAGTGCAAGTATGAGGATGAGAGCAGCATCCCTCACAAATCGTGGATTACCATCACCGCAAGGGTGCATGTGGAGTTTGCAAGAGAGTACAAGGGAAAGGGACCGGTGCTTTATCCGGTTTCCATCGAGCCTGCCGAGAAGCCGCAGGATGAGCTTGTATACTTCTCATAAAAGTTGATAAATACGGGAACCGGTTCATTTTTTGCATGAATTGGTTCCTATTTTTGATATAAAGTACTGGACGAATGTCAGAAGATAACACAATTTCATAAGCATATAACATATTTTTATGGAATATCTAAAGAAATATATTGAAAAATTATATCATTTCATTTAAAATTAAAAAAGTATGAAATAATTGAGTATCAGATTACATATGTAATGGGATAAGATTTAACTAGGAGGAAGACTATGTATCCAATAGTTCGAAAAGAAAAATTGGCTGACAATATTATCCTTATGGATATAAAGGCACCACGAGTTGCAAAAGAGTGTCTGCCTGGTCAGTTTATCATCGCAAAGACAGATGAGGTAGGAGAGAGAATCCCACTTACCATCTGTGATTATGACAGGGAAAAAGAGACTGTTACTATCGTAGTACAGACTATCGGTGCAGGAACAGAGAGAATGATGGCTCTTAATGAGGGAGATTCATTAGAGGATTTCGTCGGACCACTCGGCTGTCCATCAGAGCTTTGTCAGGAGGATAACCTTGAGGAGACAAAGAAAAAGCACATCGTATTTATCGCAGGAGGTCTTGGTACAGCTCCTGTATATCCACAGGTTAAGTGGCTTAAAGAGCATGGTGTGGATGCTGATGTCATCATGGGCTTTAGAAATAAGGATATCCTTTTCTTTGAGGATGAGATGAAAGCTGTTGCAAAGAATCTCTATGTTTGTACAGATGATGGCTCATACGGCTTCCACGGTAACGGCAGCCAGCAGCTTCAGGCACTTGTTGATGCCGGCAATACATATGACTGCTGTGTAGCTATCGGACCTATGATTATGATGAAATTTACATGTCTGCTCACAAAGAAGCTTGAGATTCCTACAATTGTTTCAATGAACCCAATCATGGTTGATGGAACAGGTATGTGTGGTGCATGCCGTCTGATCGTGGATGGAAAGGTTAAGTTCGCATGTGTTGACGGACCTGAGTTCGACGGACATCTTGTTGATTTCGATCAGGCTATGAAGAGACAGCAGCAATATAAGACAGAGGAAGGCAGAGCTAAGCTTGCCTATGAAGAGGGCGCAACACATCACGGTGGCTGCGGAAACTGCGGAGGTGACAAATAATGGAAGTCGATGTATTAAAGAGAGTACCTGTCAGAGAGCAGGATCCAAAGGTTCGTGCCACAAACTTTGAAGAGGTTTGCTACGGCTACAATAAAGAAGAGGCAATGGCAGAGGCAAGCAGATGCTTAAACTGTAAAAATGCACAGTGTATGAAGGGTTGCCCTGTTTCTATCAATATTCCTGCATTTGTTGAGCAGGTTAAAAATGGTGATTTCACAAAGGCTTATGAGATTATCTCAGAGTCATCAGCACTTCCTGCTGTATGTGGACGTGTATGCCCACAGGAGAGCCAGTGTGAGGGCAAGTGTATCAGAGGCTTCAAGGGCGATCCTGTCTCAATCGGAAAGCTCGAGAGATTTGTTGCTGATACAGCAAGAGAGAATGGCATCAAGCCAAAGACAGCCGCAGAGAAGAACGGCAAAAAGGTTGCTGTTATCGGTTCAGGTCCTGCAGGACTTACATGTGCCGGAGACCTTGCAAAGCTTGGCTATGATGTAACTATTTTTGAGGCACTTCACGCTGCCGGCGGAGTATTAAGCTACGGAATACCGGAGTTTCGTCTTCCAAAGGACAAGGTTGTTGCGGCAGAAGTAGAGAATGTCAAGGCACTTGGTGTTAAAATCGAGACAAATGTAGTTATCGGAAAGTCAGTTAAGATTGACGAACTTATGGAGGAAGAAGGCTTTGAGGCTGTATTTATCGGTTCGGGAGCAGGACTTCCAAGATTTATGGGAATCCCTGGAGAGCAGGCCAACGGTGTATTTTCTGCTAATGAGTTCCTTACAAGAAATAACCTCATGAAAGCTTTTAAAGAGGGTTATGAGACTCCTATCTCAAAGGGCAAAAAGGTTGTAGTTGTAGGTGGTGGAAACGTAGCCATGGACGCAGCCAGAACAGCTCTTCGTCTCGGTGCAGAGACACACATTGTATACAGACGTAGTGAGGCAGAGCTTCCTGCACGTAAAGAGGAAGTACATCATGCTAAGGAAGAGGGAGTTATCTTTGATCTCCTTGAGAACCCTACAGAGATTCTTGTTGATGAGAATGGCTGGGTTAAGGGGGTTAAGCTTATCAAGATGGAGCTTGGAGAGCCTGATGCATCAGGACGTAGAAGCCCTGTTGAGATTGCCGGATCTGAGTATGAGATGGAGTGTGATACAGTGATCATGTCACTTGGTACATCTCCAAATCCACTTATTTCTTCTACAACAGTCGGTCTTGATACAAACAAGAGAAAATGTATCGTAGCTACTGAGGATACAGGTGCAACCTCAAAAGAGGGTGTATTCGCAGGTGGAGATGCCGTAACAGGTGCTGCAACGGTTATTCTTGCCATGGGTGCAGGAAAAGCAGCAGCAAAGGGTATTGACGAGTTCTTATCTGCAAAATAATATAGAGCTTGAAGCATATTCTATGTTTTACTTTATAAAAAAAAGCTTCCGTCTGGATTAAATCCTTTCGGAAGCTTTTTGGTTATACGTTTAGAGGATACTTTAGCCACCTGTTTATAAAATTTATATACTAAGTTATATGTTATGTTTATATAAAGGCATTTAGCATCATTGTGTAAGACAATTAATAAGTCTTGTATTATCCTCTGGCTTCATTATACAAAATCGTATGAACCGCTCCTCAAGTCCGGGAAATGTAGAGCAGTCCCTTATCATCATGCCCTGCCTTATGGCACGCTCAAAGAGCATATGTGCATCCACACCTTCATCAAGTATCTTAAGCAGATAGAAATTGCTATAGGATGGATAAAGCTTGAATTTATGTGATTCCTCTATCAGCTGTTTGCACCTGTTTTTCTCTGAAAGTATCATGCTTCTTGTTTTGTCTATATATTCCTCATCCAAAAACATGGTTTCACCTGCGACAACGGCGAGTGAGTTAATCATCCACGGATTTTTGTTTTTGTTTATGTCTGTAAGAATTTGTGAATTTGATGTGATGGCATAGCCCAGGCGAAGCCCCGGAGTGGCAAAAAACTTGGATGTGCCGCGCAGTATAATCACATTGTCAAACAAGGACGTCAGAGGGATTGCTGAAAGCTCATCCACATCCGGCACAAACTCTATATATGTCTCGTCTATCATCACGTAAGTATTTGTCTCTTTACAGTGGGTTAAAATCGTTTTGAGCTTATCCGGTGTGATAAGGCTGCCGGTCGGATTGTTGGGATTACAGATGATGACAAGGTCGGTATCAGCTGTGATTGCAGAGATGAATTCATCCGGATTAATCTTAAAATCATCCTTTTCCTTAAGAAAATAGTATGAGATATCACTGCCGTTTATCCTTAAATCTCGCTCGTACTCAGAGTAAGTTGGACCAAGCAGAAGTGTCTTTTTAGGGGCTGTAATCTGAATGAAAAGTGAGATGAGCTCCGTGCATCCATTTCCGACTGTTATGTGATTGTAATCGCACTTGCAGTAGCTTCCGATAGCCTTTCTGAGAGAAGTATACTCCCTGTCAGGGTATTTTGTGATTGCATCAATGCGCTCAGACAGCGCCGTCTTTAGTTTACCGGATTCACCGAGTGGGTTGACATTTGCTGCAAAGCTCACAATATTTTCTTTCTTTATACCGTATATTTTTTCTATTTTTTCAAGGTCACTGCCGTGAAAATGCTCCTTTTGTTCTATCATTAGCTGTAATTTCCTTTCTGTTTTGCATTGCAACAGCATAGCAAATCGTATATAATTTACATTATATGATTAAAGGGTCAAAAGGTATCATCGATGCATGCTTGCATGCAATTCGATGTATACCTTAGTGACCCGCACTACACCGAGAAAGTAGCAATTTGCTGCGTGGACGCAGGAAATTAGCGGATTTCGAGGTGTAGTCAGATTACGGGAATGCGTAGCATGTAGTAATCTGATTAATCATAAATGAGGGGCAAAATACCTTTTGACCCTAATATCATTATATAATAAGTGTATAAAAAATCAACATTTAACGTAAACGGGGTAACAATTGTGCGAGCACGTATAGGGCAGATAGCTGCCGGCAGATTTAATGGCACGAAACCGATTTTGGCGTTTTCAGAGGAGACAATAGACCTTTCGGTCATTGAGGGAAGAAGCGAAGCGGGAAGCTTTGTAATAGAAAGTACGAATCAGATAAAAATCCGTGGTATAGTTTATTCGACTAATCCGAGGATGGAATGTCTGAATCCGCATTTCGAGGGCGAGAAAGTCAGGATTCGTTATCAATTTAACAGTAAGGGTCTCGTAGAGGGCGATGCCTGCGAGGGCAGCTTTGTGATTGTATGTAATCAGATTGAGTACAGTCTTTCTTTTTGCGCAAGAATCACAAAACTTTATGCAGAAACCTCTGTGGGAGTAATTAAAAATCTTGATGATTTTACAAAGCTTGCCCAAAATAACTGGACAGAGGCATATCATCTTTTCTATAACAGAAATTTTCTTAATATTATATCGGAAGATATGGTTGTTGAGAACATGATTTATCGTGGGATTATGGCTGCTAAGCCGTCTTCACGTAATATGGAAGAGTTTTTGGTCGGCGTTCATAAGAAAAAGCCGGTCTCAATAAAGGTTGACAAAACAAAGGAGGAGTTTGCGGCTTCAGCTGAAAATCAAAGTGGCAGCTTTGAGATTACGCGCATGAACTGGGGATATGCGGAGATTCATGTCCGTACTGACTGTGAGTTTATTAAGCTGTCTAGACAGGCATTGACCTTCGATGATTTTATTGGAAAAACCTATGTCTATAGTTATATAATTGATAATGAGCGTATGCACGCAGGCAATAATTTTGGACGCATTTTTATTGAGTGTGTACATCAGACATTTACGATTGAGGTTGCAGCGCATGCAAATGAAAATAAAAGCAAAAATAAAAGCATAAGAAATGATATTAAAAAGAGCGTGGTTGGCGTTACACAACTGTACCAAAGCTACAGATTAAAGAGAATTGTCACCGGCTTGTGGGCAAATGAGACAATAGGTGAGCTTAAGCACCTTCATGCGCTTTGTCCAAAGGAACCTCTTTATGAATTGATGAAGGCACAGACGTATATTATAAACCGTCAGCGCCAGGAGGCAGAATGGATTCTTAATGATTTTAAGAGAGAATTTAGTGATAAAAAAGCTCCTGTATGGGGATATTATCTGTACTTAAAGACTCTGCTGGAGCGGGAACCGTCATATGTTGACAGGATGACGCATGAGATTGAGCTTATTTTCTATGAAAATCCTGATAGCAGTCTTCTTTTCTGGGTTCTTCTGTTTTTGAGAGAGCAGTATTTTGATAATGATGCAGGTAAGCTAAAGGACATAAGATATTGGATACTGAATGGGTGCTCATCACCGTTTATGTATGTAGAGGCATATTATCTGATGTGGAAGGATCCGTATCTGTTAAAGGAGCTTGGCACATTTGAGCTTCGGATTTTAGGATGGGCAGTAAAGAACAAGGCATTAAGTAAAGAACTTGCAGAGCAGATATTCGAGGTGGTGGAGCTCTCATCGGGTTTTGAAAAAAAAGTATTTCATTTACTGACAGCAGCCTATGAAGTCTGTCCGTCTGATGAATACGTTGGTATTATATGCAGTTATTTAATTAAGGGACAGCAGAATGATGTCAGATATCATGAATGGTTTGAAAAGGCAATAGAGCTTAAGCTGAGAATAACAGGGTTATATGAGTCATTTCTTATCACAATGGAGGATAGACAGATTTCCTCGGTTCCTGATATTGTGCAGATGTATTTTCAGTACGATAATAATCTGCCATACCGTAAGCTTGCAGTGCTTTATAATAATATAATTGCAGCCAAAACAAAAAAACCGGAAATATATCATAAATATCGCAGTACAATGACACGCTTTGCAATGGAACAGGCAAAACAGTCACATATGGATGATAATCTTGCAGTGCTTTATGATGATATGCTTGAGCTTGGCTTTATCAATGATGAGTTAGCTGTTTCTTTATCAGATATTATATTTTCATATAAGCTGATAGTGTTTGACAGACATATCGTAAGAGCTGTTATTTACCAGAGTCAGATGGAGAATCCGCAGATAGTGCCGGTTATAGACCAGACAGCATATTTTCAGTTGTTTTCAGACCGGTATGTCATCTTGTTTGAGGATGAAAAGGGGTACCGGTATGTGGACAGCATCTCATATCGTATGCAAAGACTTATGAATCCGGAAAAGTATCTAAATAAGTGTCTTGAGCATGCACCAAACGAGCTTCCATATATAGCATTTCACCTCAGAAATGTTACGGATTATTCAGGACTTAAGGAAAGTGACAGTATATATTTTAAACAGTTAATTTGCAATAAAGAATTTTCTGACGCCTACAGGGATAAAATGATTGCTGCGATTCTTAAATATTATCGTATTCATGATAAAGAGAAAGATATAAAGCAGCTTCTGCAGAGCATTGATTGCGAGCTTTTGTCTGCTGCAACGAGAAGATATATGATTGAAATGCTTGTTGAAAACCATATGTTTGAAAAAGCATATGATATTGTGCAGGATTATGGAATCGACCAGATGTCTGCAGTCTCAAAGGTTACGCTTTGCGAGAATGCGCTTGCTGCAAGCCAGGAGGAAGACGAGTTTATGCTCAGTCTTTCGGCATCGGCATTTATGACAGGAAAATATAATGATACGATGCTTAAATATCTTTGCGATAACTATTCCGGTCCTACGGATATGATGATAGATTTGTGGAATGCGGCAAAACGGTTTTCTGTATCATCAGTCAGGCTTGATGAAAGGATTATTGAGCAGGCTGTATATACAGACAGGGATTTGACCGGAATATCCGAAATATTTATGTCGTATTATGACAAGGGTGGAAATGATATGCTTGTGCTGGCGTATATTTCAGTGCTGGCAAATAACTATATGATTTCAAATATTTCAGATTGTGATTTTATTTTTGATATTATTGAAAACAGATATGAATGCAGACGCACTCTTAATGATGCGTGTAAGCTCGCACTTTTAAAGCATATGTCAGTAAAAAGTCAAATATCCTCCGTAGAATATGAGATAGAGGATGCTTTGCTTGACAACTATATTTGCCACAATATGTATTTTGATTTTTTTGCAAGGCTTGACTACAGATTGGTGCAGAAATATTATCTGTATGACAAAGTTTTTCTTCAATATATGGCTACTGAGGAGAATTGCCGTGTGGTACTGCATTACAGTCGCGATGAGGATGGGGATGATTTTATAGAGGAGGAGCTGCAGCCTGTTTATGGTGGAATTTATGTCAAAACCTTTGTCATGTTCTTTGGCGAGATGATCAGGTATTATATTACACAGGAGAGTGACGGAAGGGTATTGATTAAAGAGAGCAGCAGACTCATCTGCAACAACATATATGGTGGAGCTGACCACAGCAGATATAATCTTACAAATGAGATAATAATATCAAATACACTGCTTGATGATGAAACATTTTGCAATAATGTCAGTGAATACCGCAAAAAAGACAGCCTGACAAAGCAGATATTTACACTGATGTAAAGAGGAAAGGATACAGATGGAGAGAAAAAGCAATTCTTACTATATAGGCATTGATATCAATGATAAATATGCTATGGTAAGCTTTCTTCAATTTAATATGAAAGAGCCGGAGACGGCCAGCACAATTGCGGGTTCAATGGTGTATCAGATTCCTTTGGTACTTGCCAGAAGAAAGAACATGGGAATGTGGTATTATGGTGATGAAGCCCGCAAAATGTCAAAAAATGCTGAGATGGTATGCATTGATAATCTGCTAAAGAGAGCTATGTCTAAGGAAAAAATCGTTATTGAAGATGAAGTCTTTATGGCGGAGGACCTGCTTGCTTTATTTATTAAAAAGCTTATTGCTTTACCTTCCAAGATGGGTAATCCCTCAGTGTGTGACAGACTGGCCATATGTCTTAAGCAACTTACCAAAGAAAACGTGAAGCTGTTTGTCGGTCTGCTGCCAAAGCTGGGGCTTAATTCTAAGCAGCTTATGATTATAGACCATAAGGAGAGCTTTTATTATTATACCCTGAATCAGGAAAAATCTCTGTGGTTTCATGATGTTTTTCTTTTTGAAAAGGATAGGGATAATCTGAGCTGTATGGGTTTGAAGCGTGATACAAGGACAACACCGCAGGTGATTTCAATTGACGAGAGAGTGTATGATACAATTAAAGAGAACGACTGGGACAGATATTTTACGGGAATTATAAAAGATACATTAAAAAACCATACTGTCTCAACGGTGTATCTGGTCGGAGATGGATTTTCACAGTCATGGATGAAGCAGTCGTTAACTATATTGTGCAGCGGACGCCGTGTTTTTATGGGAAACAACCTTTTTTCTAAGGGGGCCTGTTATGCTGCGCGTACAAGAGATAATGAAGACAGTTGGCCTTTTGTCTATATGGGTGAGAATGAGATGAAATTCAATTTGAGCCTTAAGGTAAAGGATAGAGGAAATCTTTCTTTTTACAATTTAATCAGTGCAGGGACAAACTGGTTTGAGGCTAAAGGAGAGTGTGAGGTTATTATTGGAGACTCATATGAGGTGGATTTCTGGAAGCAGCTTCCAAAAAGCAGGGAGGCAAAGATAGAGACGCTTGAGCTGACAGATATGCCTGTGAGACCTGACAGGGCTACGCGAATAAGAATTACAGCGACACCTGTGTCGGATGATAAGATTGATATTGAGATTAAAGACCTGGGCTTTGGAGAAATCTTCAGAAGCTCCGGTAAAGTGTGGCATTATGAAATGACTATGTAGGAGGGCATATGGGAGAGCTATTACTTTGCAATGGACCAATTGCAGCCATGCCCTTTTATCTGGAGGGTGTGTCGATAAATATATATTCGATAGAAGAGCTTGATTATTATATTATAAATAACGTATATCTGCTGGATAAAAGCTTCATGAATCAGGAGCTTTGTGCGTGGATAGAAAATCAGGCAAACCTTAAAAAGCTTGCGGAGCATCTTAAAATGATTATATCAACCAATGGCCGTTTGTCAGCATTTGTCACTGAAATACTTGAATATTCAGGCTATTGCAGTGCCACGCAGATATCATCGGTTCACGATATATTAAGAGAGCTTGAGGGGAAAAGTTCATTTGAATGCGCTAAGCTTAGGGCAGACAGTCTTATGGAAGCGGGAAAGTATCAAAATTCCATTATTGAATATAGGAAGCTTTTGTCATCGGAGGAAGCCAAAACTGCTGATACAGCACTTTGCGGCAACGTATATAACAACATGGCCTGTGCATATGCAAGATTATTTCTGTTCGAAACAGCAGCGGTTTTTTTCAGAAAAGCTTATCAGTACAACAAAAACAGAAAATCGTTGTGGTCATGTCTTATTTCATACAAATGTATGGGTGATGATGATAAATTTAATGCGGTTGTAGAGGATTACCAGGTAGATGAATCGGAGCTTGTTAAATTAGAGGATGTGATAAAGGGATTTTATTCGGGCAGTGAGAGCTCATTGATAGATGCCAAAGCTGCAGAGATTAAAAATATGTCAGCTAGAGAAAAGGCAGACATTATTTTAAAATATAAAGAGGAATATCGTTCACATGTTATTTAAACATCGAAAAAAAATAAATCAGCAAGAGGAAAATACGCAAAAAATAATAAAACAGGAATCAGCAGAGTTTCAGGTGGTTGATGCCTGTGAACAGATGATAGATGCGGCAAGAGAATTCGAGGCCGCCAGGGAAGAGTATGCGCAGGTTACAAATTATCTTACGGATATAGAGCGTATGGAAAATATGAAGGATCCGGACAAAAAGCTCATGTGCGATGCCGCCGCAAGAATAGCACAGCTTGAAAGAAAAAGGTCGGAATTTCTAAAAACCGAAAACAAAATATCAGACAGCCAGTATGTGCAGATGCAGGAGCTTGAGGCTGAGATACCCAGGGCAATAAAAAGACTTGAAAAAAACGAGAGAAATCTTGATGCCATAAACAGGGATTTGAGATTCCTTGAGAGTGAAAAGATGGGGCTTGACATTGAAAAGGATGAGGCTGTGGCAGCGCAAAAGAAGGTTAGAATTTATGCCGTTTTTGTTATTGCGTTTTTTGTGACAGTTGTTGTACTTTGTATGACTCTTCGATTTCAGCTTGATGTTGATACAACAGTTTTTACATTTGTCGGCGCAATTATAGCTGCTTTTGCCGGAACATTCGTGTTTTATTCGTATCAGGAACAGCAGAGACAGATACGAAGCTGTAATGTAAACAAGAACAGGGCTATTGTACTCGAAAATAGGGTCAAGATTAAATATGTGAATGTGAAAAATACGATAGATTATACTTATGAGAAATATCACATAAAAAACTCAAAGGAACTGATATATATATATGAGCAGTATCTGCTTGCAGTAAAGGAAAAAGAGCGTTTCAGACAGACGAATGAGGATTTGGAATATAACAGTAAAAAGCTGCTTCGGGTGCTTCAGACCAATGATTTTTATGATGCAAGAGTATGGCTTAATTATACAAATGCTATTGTAGATCACCGCGAGATGGTAGAGCTGAAGCATGAGCTTATAGGCAGAAGACAAAAGCTCAGAGGCCGCATGAAGTATAATATTGAAGCTGTTACCGGGCTTAGAAGGGAAATATTGTCACACAGAGAACAGGTTGGAGACAAGATTAATGAAATCAACCGGATTTTAAATAAAATTGCCGAGCTTAATATGGAACTTGAATATGAGGATTGATTAAATGTCCATATTGTTATATAATTTCAAGTTGAAAAATGATTAAAACAGTAACTGTAAGATGATTTTATAAGAGGATTATTAATGGTTACAAAAAATATTAATATAGAGGAGCACATTTCAATGAGTAAGATTAGAACACGATTTGCACCAAGCCCTACAGGAAGAATGCATGTAGGAAATCTGAGAACTGCACTTTATGCATATCTGATTGCAAAGCATGAGGGAGGAGATTTCATTCTCCGTATAGAGGATACAGACCAGGTACGTCAGGTGGAGGGTGCTGTTGATATTATAAACAGGACACTCGAAGAGACAGGTCTTGTCCATGATGAGGGACCTGACAAGGATGGAGGATGCGGTCCATATGTGCAGAGTGAGCGTGTGGCACAGGGTATCTACATGAAGTATGCAAAGGAGCTTATTGACAAGGGAGAGGCATATTACTGCTTCTGCGACAAGGAGCGTCTTGACAGTCTTAAAACAACTGTTGCAGGAAAGGAAATCTCTATATATGACAAGCACTGCTTACACCTGTCAAAGGAGGAGATTGAAGCAAATCTTGCGGCCGGCAAGCCATATGTTATCAGACAGAACAATCCTACAGAGGGCACAACCACATTTGAGGATGAGATTTATGGAGATATCACAGTGGATAATGCAGAGCTTGATGATATGATTCTTATCAAATCTGACGGATATCCTACATACAATTTTGCAAACGTAGTCGATGATCACCTGATGGGCATCACACATGTAGTCAGAGGAAACGAATATCTTTCATCATCACCTAAGTACAACAGACTTTATGAGGCATTTGGATGGGATGTGCCTGTATATGTACACTGTCCGCTTATTACAGATGAGGAGCATCATAAGCTTTCAAAGAGATGCGGTCACTCATCCTTTGAGGATTTACTGGATCAGGGCTTCCTTACAGAGGCCATTGTAAACTTTGTGGCGCTTCTTGGATGGAGCCCGGCAGACAATCAGGAGATTATGTCACTTCCTGAGCTTGTTGAGAAGTTTGACTATCATCATATGAGCAAATCACCTGCTGTATTTGACTTCACAAAGCTTAAATGGATGAATGGCGAGTACATAAAGAAGCTTGATTTTGACAAATTCTACGATATGGCACTGCCATACATTAAGGAGGTTGTCACAAAGGATTATGACCTTAAGAAGATAGCAAGGATGGTTCAGACACGTATTGAGATATTCCCTGATATCAAGGAGCATATCGACTTCTTTGAAAAGCTGCCGGACTATGATATTGCCATGTATACTCACAAGAAGATGAAGACGAACCCAGAGACATCACTTGAAGTATTAAACGATGTGGTTCCTATTCTTGAAAGCTGTGATGATTTCTCAAATGATTCGCTTTTTGAGACTCTTAAGGCATATGCCACAGAAAAGGGGTATAAGATAGGCTATGTTATGTGGCCAATCCGTACAGCTGTTTCAGGCAAACAGATGACACCGGGCGGAGCTACAGAGCTTATGGAGGTGTTTGGCAAAGAGGAGTCTATAGCCAGAATAAAGAATGGTATAGAAAAGCTTTCTAATAAATAGATAAAGGTATCATATGGATTTTAATAAAGCCCAGCTTGGCGCCATCGAACATACTGATGGCGCTATGCTTGTTTTGGCGGGTCCGGGGTCTGGGAAAACCGCTGTTATCACACACAGAACAAAAAACTTAATAAAGAAACATCATGTAAATCCTTCGGAAATTCTTGTTATTACATTCACAAAGGCAGCCGCCGGCGAGATGAAGGAGCGTTTTAATGCGCTAATGGGTGATGAGAGGGTGAATGTGTCGTTTGGAACCTTTCATGCTGTCTTTTTTACCATACTCAAATATGCCTACAGGTTTACAAGTGCAAATATAGCTGATGAGATGACAAGATATAAATTTATCAGGGAAATAATGTCATATTATCGTTTGGAATACAAGGATGAAAATGAATTTATCGGCAATCTTTTAGCCGAAATAAGTATTATAAAAAACAGCCGTATAGATATTGAGAATTTCTATTCAAGCGTATGCGGAGAGGAGATATTCAGGGATATTTATAAAAAATATGAGAACAGATTAAGGGAAAGCAGGCTTATCGATTTTGACGATATGCTCTCATACACATATGAGCTGTTTACAAAGAGAAAAGACATCCTTGCGCTGTGGCAGAACAAATATAAGTACATACTCATAGATGAGTTTCAGGATATAAACCGTCTGCAGTATGAGATTATAAGGATGCTAGCGCTTCCACAGAATAATTTGTTTATAGTTGGCGATGATGACCAGTCCATATACAGGTTCAGGGGCTCAAAGCCGGAGATTATGCTTGGATTTGAGAAGGATTATCCGGACGCAAAGCGGATTCTTCTCGATACAAACTACAGATGTGGTAAATACATAGTTGATACATCCTTAAATCTGATTTCTCACAACAAGGAAAGATTTGAAAAGAAAATAATCGCAGCCAGCAAGTCGGATGTGCCTGTAGCCTTCGTGAATTTTGAGAACAGGAAGGATGAAAATCTGTTTTTGATACGTGATATAGATAAAAAAATGAAGGATGGAGCTGTTTTTAGTGATTTTGCGGTGCTTTTCAGGACAAATACGCAGCCCAGAGCACTTATAGAACAGCTTATGGGCTATAATATTCCGTTTAAAACAAGGGACAATATACCAAACATATATGAGCACTGGATTGCGCGTGATATATTTACATATCAGAGGATATCAAAGGGAAGCAGAAAACGCAGTGATTTCCTGCAGATTATGAACAGACCAAAGCGCTATCTTTCCAGAGACAGTCTGTGTGAACCGGATGTGGCCTTTGATGAGTGGATTAAGCTGTTTGATGAAAAGCCATGGATAGCCGAACGTATTGAAAAACTCGAATATGATTTGCAGCTCATGAGCCATATGAACCCATATGCCAGTATAAATTATATCAGAAAGGGCATAGGCTATGATGACTTTTTGACAGAATATGCACAGTATCGCAATATAAACAGGGATGATTTGTTTGATGTGATTGATGAAATTCAGGCCGGAGCGAAGGGATATGCAACCTTTGAGGAATGGTATGAGCATATACAGGAATATTCAGCAAGGTTAAAATTACTGGCGCAGAATAAGAGTACAAATCCTGATGCCGTGACACTTGCGACTCTTCACAGCTCTAAGGGACTTGAGTTTGATAATGTGTATATTATTGATGCAAATGAGGGGATAATGCCATATAAGAAAGCAGTGCTTGAAAAGGATATCGAGGAGGAGCGCAGGCTGTTTTATGTGGGAATGACAAGAGCAAAGACAAATCTGTCAATATACTCTGTAAAGTCAGTCAATGATAAAACAGCCATGGCTTCCCGATTCATTGGTGAGTGTAAAGAAAAGAACTAGAGCTCGTCAAACAGCTCGTCATCCAAAAGCTCATCGAATCTGTCGGCTGCTGCATCGTATTCTTCATCGGATTCGATATTTTCAATTCTAGGGAGTCCCTCTTCATCCTCAAAATAGCGGTACAGATAAACATCGCCATCCTCATTGTCACTGCCGTCCTCGTTTAATGGTAAAAGTGCTATGTAGTCCTGTTTATCAGCTTCAAAAATAGTGATAACCTTGCACTCTACGCTGCCGTTGTCCAGATCGAGTGTTACGCGGATATCGTCAGCCTCTTCAGGTGTTACAGGGGTTGCTTTTTCTGCCATATGATACCTCTTTCTTTTAAATGTATTATCAGTATTGTGCATTGGGCATAGAAGCTATAACCCAATAAATATATTATAACAAATAATTCTATACAAAAAAAGTCAAAACTAGTATAATTAGAGATATAAAAAAATTGATTGGATGGTGCTGCATGAGATTCAGACTGACAGAGGGAAACTTTATAAGAATAGGTGCATACAAGGAAGGAAATACAGCAGTGTTTACCTTCGCTGCACAAAAAGAGGATGAGTGCAACATTGTCCTTACAGACATAGCTCAAAAGAAAAAATACAATATAGAGGTGCCGGCACAATATTCGCTCGGGTCGCTTCGGTCGGTGAGGATTCATGACTTCGATTGTGAGAAATTTTCATATTATTACCTGATAAATGGTGTAAGACACATTGACCCATATGCAACCATAATATATGGAAGGGAAAAATGGAATGACTGTGACAGAGCTGAAAAGGATTATGAGATAGAGTGTGGCATCGACAAGACTGCCATTGACTGGAAAAAGGATATCCAGCCGGAGATAGGCCGTGACAGGATGAAGCTGTATAAGCTTCATGTGAGAGGCTTTTCGATGGATACAGTCCAAAAGAACAAGCATGCCGGAACGTTTGAGGCGGTTTCAGACCGTATAAGGTACATCAAAAAAATGGGATTTACGTCATTGCTTCTTATGCCGGTCTATGAATTTGAGGAAATGACGGTTCCCATTAAGCACGTTGTACCTGATTATGTAAAGCCAAAATATTCTCAGATGCGGACAGAAACAGAGCCGGGGCATTTGGACAAAGCAGATGAAAAGGTCAATTTCTGGGGATACACAAGGGGAAATTATTTTGCCGTAAAGGCATCTTATGCAAATGAGCCGTCTGATGCCGCAAACGAGTTTGCAAGGCTCGTACAAAGGCTTCATAAAAACAACATGGAGTGTATCATGGAAATGTATTTTCCGGATAATACAGACTATAATCTTATACTAAGTGCGCTGCATTACTGGGTACAGCGATTTCATGTTGACGGCTTCAGGCTGCTCGGAGACAAGCTGCCTCTTACAGCTATTATCCAGGATGCAATGCTTAGCCGTACAAAAATACTTTACAACAGCTTTGACATGTCTGTGGTTCCGAAGGACAGAAGATATGAGAATCTCTATATCGACAGGGCAGAGTACCAGTTTCCGGCCAGAATGATGTTAAATCATATAAACTGTAATATGAATGAGCTTTTAAACCAGCAGCGCAAGCAGGGGGAAAATTTTGGCTTTATCAATTATATAGCCGACAATAATGGCTTTACGCTTACGGATCTGTTTATGTATAATGACCGGCATAATGAGACCAATGGCGAGAACAATACAGATGGACCGTCGTGGAATTTCAGCAATAATTATGGCTTTGAAGGTCCATCTAAGAAGAAATACATAAGAGATATCAGAGGCATAAAGTGGAAGGATGCCATGCTTATGCTTTTTCTGGCGCAGGGGGTTCCTATGATTATGGCAGGGGATGAGATTTGCAATTCCCAGAGCGGAAACAATAACGCTTACTGTCAGGATAACTCTATAGGCTGGGTAAACTGGGCAAACGAAAGCAGCAGGAGAGAGAATGTGCGGTTTTTGACGAGACTTATCCGTTTCAGGAATGAGCATCCTGTGATTTCGTCGGCAAAGCCATACAAATTTTGCGATTATAAGGCGGTGGGATATCCTGACATCTCTTATCACGGTAAGAATGCATGGATAGGCGAGTGCGACCCGACAATGCTGTGTGTGGGGGTTATGTATTGCGGTGATTATAGCGATGAGGACAGAGATTATATTTATGTTGCATATAATTTTTATTCATCAAGAGAGAAGCTCGCGCTTCCTAAGCTTAAGAAAGGAATGAAATGGTATGCGGTGTGCGACAGCAGCCTTAAGACTCCGTTTTATGAGAATGAGACTGTGTGTGAAAATCAGCAGTATGCGGATGTGAGTCCGCAGTCAATATGCATACTTTTGGGAAAATAATATGAATGCAATCAGGCATTTTATGACAATTACACATCATAAGCTTCTGGTTATGGCAGGCTGTTTTCGGATTGGCCTTTATAAGCAGGGACTGCTACATGACCTGTCGAAATACACTCCGACAGAGTTTCTGGTGGGCTGCAGATATTATAAGGGCTATATGAGCCCCAATAATGCGGAAAGAGCTGATAAGGGGTATTCGGCGGCCTGGCTGCATCATAAAGGGCGCAATAAGCATCATCTGGAGTATTGGATTGATTATGCGGTTCCAAAGCATGGGGAGGACATCCATACACCAATGGAGGGGATGAAAATGCCAATAAAGTACGTCTGTGAGATGTTTATAGACAGAGTAAGTGCCTCCAAAAACTATCAGAAAGAAAAATATACTGACAGCAGTGCACTTATATATTATCAGAAAAGTGTAGCACACTATATGATTCATGAGGATACGAAAGCACTTCTTGAGTATCTGTTAGTTATGCTCTCGGTTAAGGGCGAAGACTATACATATTCATATATTAAAAATGAAGTGCTTAAGGGAAAGGTCCCCTACGAAAAGAAATCCCTAAACAAGCTTGAAGAGAGACTTCATGTCTGATGGAATATCGGATATGAGGTCTATTTTTTTGCCTGTGACAGGATGTATAAATTCAAGCCGTCCGGAATGCAGAGCCTGTCTGTCAATGTACGTATAATCAGGGTTATATAAAAAATCACCTATAAGCGGAAAACCGATGTATTTCATATGTACACGTATCTGATGAGTTCGCCCGGTCAAAAGCTTAAGCTTCACGAGGGAGAGATTTTTATCGGGATTGTACTTAAGCCTTGTATAGTCAGTGATGGCATATTCACCCTTGTCAAAGTCTACACACCGCTCTATGGCTGAGTCTGATTTCCTTGCGATTGGAGCATCAATGCGTCCACAGTCAGGGGTACAGCCGCTGCAGACGGCATAATAGGTTCTGTGGATATCACGCCTTGCGACAGCTTTGCCCAAAATCCCGCTTGCGAGGGCGTGCTTTGCAACTATAGTCAGTCCTGTTGTGTCGCGGTCGAGACGGTTTATACACCTGAACACAAATGATGCCCCCTGACTGTTAAAATAATACATAAGGGCATTGGCAAGAGAATTGTCATGATTGCCCATTGATGGGTGCACCGGCATGCCGGCGGGCTTATTTATCACGATGAAATCGTCGTCCTCATAGGCTATGTCGAGCGGGATTTTTATTGGCAGGATATTGTCTGAATTGCAGTTTTCGACAATATGAACACTTATTTTGTCGCCGGCAGATATTTTTTCGTTTGTGTAAGCCCAGATACCGTTTCTTGTGATACCGTTATTTGTTTTTTTTAGATTTACAAGCACCTGATGTGTGAAACCATGTTCCTTAAGGAAGGCTTCTACCGTTTTTTCGTTGTCGTTACGGGTCGTTTTAAAGTCAATTATTCTTTCCATGGCAAAGATTATATCACAAATTAATTATTTTTACATATGATATTATAAGCAAAAAATGTCAAGGTGCCTTTGTGAATACATTTTTATCACCGCTAAGTAAAGAACAGGAGAAAATATGTCTTGATAAACTTGCGCAAAATGATAAAGAGGCAAGGGATGAACTGATATTACACAATATGCGCCTCGTGGCACATGTTACTAAAAAATATGCAGCAGGAGAGGAGGATACACAGGAGCTTATTTCCATAGGCACTATAGGGCTTATCAAGGCAGTTTCATCGTTTAAACCCGATTATGGGAACCGATTTGCAACATTTGCCATCCGGTGTATAGAAAACGAGATTCTGATGTATTTCAGAAACAAGAGAAAATCAAGGGGCGATGTGTCGATATTCGAGCCTATAGGCACAGACAAGGAGGGAAACCAGATACATCTTGTTGATGTAATAGAAAATGATCAAAATGATGTGCTCGAGGATATTTCACGGGCGAATGAACTTAAAAAGCTAAAAAATGGCATGAAACAGATGCTATCCAAACGTGAATACTATATTCTTGTAAAAAGATTTGGGTTAGACGGCAATGACGAGCTGACCCAGAGGCAGATTGCAAAGGAGCTTGGAATATCCAGATCATATGTTTCAAGAATAGAAAAAGCTGCCTTGAAAAAATTAAAAAAAATGCTTGAATAAGTGTTTACAAAATCATAAAGTATGGTATTATATAGCCATGTCTTTTATGCATTTGTCTATGCATTTTATCCCAATTGGAATAGGAGAATATATGTACAGTACAGTCAGAACGGCTGTTTTAGACGGAATTAATGCCATTCCGGTGCAGGTTGAGGTGGATATTTCTACAGGAATGCCTGTATTTGATATGGTTGGAAACCTGACACCGGAAGCAAGGGAAGCAAAGGAACGGGTGAAAACAGCACTTCACAATTGCGGGATTGCTCTTCCGGCAAAGAGAATTACAGTCAATCTCTCACCGGCAAATATAAGAAAAGCCGGTACAGGTTTTGATCTGCCCATTGCCGTGGCAATTATGATGGCAATGGGTATTATTGATGAGCAAAAGCTAAAGGGGTGTACTCTTTGCGGTGAACTCAATTTAAATGGTGAAATACTGCCTGTCAGCGGTATTCTTCCGATAGTTTTTGATGAATACGGAAGGGGAATTGAACATTTTATTATTCCGCATAAAAATGAGAACGAGGGGAAACTTGTATGTGGTGCAAAGATATATGGTATAAATCATCTGAAGGATATAATCGAGAACCTTGAAAGCAGTGATGCCATTTTTAAATCAGGTATAACTGACTCAAGGGACTGTGGTGGAAAATACGCTGATTTTGCAGATGTAAACGGTCAGAAATTCATAAAAAGAGCATGTGAGGTGGCAGCAGGCGGTATGCATAATATACTGCTTGTGGGGCCTCCGGGAGCAGGCAAAACGATGATAGCAGAACGTATGCCGTCTATTTTACCGCCGCTTACAGAAAATGAGAAGCTTGAGCTGTCAAAGATATACAGCGTATGCGGACTACTGGACAACGACAATACGTTAAAGGTTGACAGACCGTTTCGAAACCCGCATTATTCTGTGACACAGGCAGCTCTTATAGGCGGTGGCACCAAAATTTCCCCGGGTGAAATTTCCCTGGCACATAACGGTGTGCTGTTTTTGGATGAGCTGGCCGAGTTCAAGGGAGGCATGCTTGATTTGTTGAGAGCACCTCTTGAGGAACACTGCATAAGGCTTTCGAGGGCGGGGAGAAATGTGACTTATCCTGCAAATTTTCTGCTGTTTGGTGCGATGAACCCCTGCAGCTGCGGTTATTATCCCGATATGCAAAGATGCAGGTGCTCAGAGCCGACACTCAGGAGATATTTTGACAAGGTATCGCAGCCTATAATTGACAGAATAGACATATGTGTGGAAGCGACACCACTTAGCTTTGATGAGATAAGCAGTGCATCGGCAAATGAAACCTCAGAGGATATCAGAAAGCGTGTGATAAGCTGTCATGAAATACAAAAAAAGCGGTATGCAGGTGAGACGTTTTTATATAATTCCAAAATAACAACGGATAAGCTGGAAAAATACTGCCATCTCAACAAACGCGAACAGAGCTATATGGAGAATATGTATGAAAAGCTTGGGCTTACCGCGCGTACTTATCATAAAATATTAAAGGTTGCAAGGACAATCGCTGATCTTGAGAGTTGTGAAGACATAAAGACAAAGCATCTCAACGAGGCAATATGCTACAGAAGCATCAATGAAAAATTCTGGGGAGGTGCGTGCGGATGAAATTTAAGCTTTGGCTTTCAGGACTTATGGAGATAAGCAATGCAAAGAAAAAGCTGCTGTATGATTGTGGTATTACGGCAGAAAAGCTGTTTTTTATGTCACAAAATGAGCTTAAGGATATACGCTTTTTCACGGACGAGGACAGAAAGCTTGTCAAAAAATCAGCAGAAAGCTTTGATATAGACAAAGAATGGTCTATGTTTTTGCAGAAGGATATAAATCTTGTTACAATAGAGGATAAGGAGTATCCGGACAAGCTGAGAAATATAAATAATCCTCCGTACAGTCTGTTCTATATAGGAAAACTGCCTGATAAGAACCGCAAATGTGTATCGATAGTTGGTGCAAGAGGCAGAAGTGCATATGGCTGTGAGGTTACAAGAGCTCTTTCAAGAGCCCTTTCGAAGCAGGGAATACAGATAATAAGCGGGATGGCAAGAGGAATTGACAGAGATGCCCATTTAGGCTGTATTGAGGCAGAGGGGAGTACATATGCAGTTCTTGGTTCGGGAGCTGATGTGTGTTATCCCCGGGAAAATAGATTTTTGTACGATAAAATCAGGCTGTCAGGTGGCATAATAAGTGAGCTTGTGCCGGGCACAGGACCGCAGAAAATGTTTTTTCCGATGAGAAACAGAGTGATTTCCGGACTTTCCGACATAGTAGTTATAGTAGAGGCAAAAAACAGGAGCGGCTCATTGATTACGGCTGATTTTGCAATGGAGCAGGGAAAGGATGTATATGTGGTTCCGGGGAGGATTACAGATCCGCTCAGCTATGGCTGTAACAGGCTTATAAAGCAGGGGGCAGACATAATTTATAATATTGATGAATTTGTCTCAGATATAACAATGACAAGGCTTACGGAATGTACACAGATGGATTTCAGAAAAAATTTACTTGATAAAAAGGAGGCATTGGTGTATAGTTTACTCGATTTTTGTCCTATCGGTATTGGGACATTATCACAAAAAGTACCGTATGAATTGGCGGAGCTCTTTGAAATTTTGAACAGTCTCATAAATAAGGGATTTGTTAAGGAATCAATTTCAAATTACTATATAAGGAGTTTATAATGGCAAAGTATCTGGTTATCGTAGAGTCGCCTGCAAAAGTAAAGACTATAAAGAAATTTTTGGGCAAAAACTATGAAGTAATGGCTTCAAACGGACATGTGAGGGATCTGCCAAAGAGCAGTCTCGGAATTGATGTGGACGGAGATTTTGAACCAAAGTATATTACAATCCGTGGAAAAGGAGAAATACTTGCAAAGCTTCGTAAGGAGTCTAAGAAGGCTGAAAAAATATATCTCGCAACCGATCCCGACCGTGAAGGAGAAGCTATTTCATGGCATCTGCTTCACGCATTAAAGCTGGAGGGAAAGGATGTCAGCCGTATCAGCTTCAACGAAATCACAAAGAATGCTGTAAAAGAATCGTTAAAGCATCCGAGAAAGATAGACATGGATCTTGTTGACGCACAGCAGGCCAGACGAGTTTTGGACCGTATTGTCGGTTACAAAATCAGTCCTCTTCTCTGGGCAAAGGTCAAAAGAGGCCTTAGTGCAGGAAGAGTGCAGTCTGTTGCGCTTCGCATCATATGCGACAGGGAAGATGAAATTAACGCATTCATCCCGGAGGAGTATTGGAGTCTTGATGCTACGGTTGATGTAGAGGGCGAAAAGAAGCCTATTACAGCAAAGCTTTATGGAAAAGGCGACAATAAGATAGCTATTTCATCCAAGGAAGAGATGGATAAGATACTTGATGAGATAAAGGGCAAAGAATGCAGGGTACTTAGCATCAAAAAGGGACAGCGCACCAATAAGGCACCGCTTCCGTTTACAACAAGTACCTTGCAGCAGGAGGCTTCAAAGGCCTTGAATTTTCCTATATCAAAGACCATGCGTATAGCACAGCAGTTATACGAGGGAGTTGATATAAAGGGACAGGGAACTGTCGGTGTAATCACATACCTGCGTACGGATTCTGTCCGTGTGTCAGATGAAGCTGAGGCTATGGCAAAGGATTTTATTTTAAATAGCTATGGTGACAAATATCTTTCAAGCGGAGACGGAGTGAGAAAGAGCAGCAAAAATATTCAGGATGCGCATGAGGCAATCAGACCGACTGATATCAACAGAGTACCTTCTGAGATTAAGGATTCGCTTTCAAGAGACCAGTTTAGGCTTTATCAGCTCATATGGAAGCGTTTTACCGCAAGCCGTATGGCGAAATCCGAGTATGAGACGACAACCGTAAAGATTTCAGTGGGAGATTATGTTTTTAACTTCTCAACCTCAAGGCTTGTTTTTGACGGATTTGAGCTTGCATACACTGCAGCTGATGATGCAAAAAAGGAAAAGCAGCCAGTTCTTAAAAATCCTTTGACAGAGGATTCGAAGCTTACTGTTGAAGAATTTGAGCCTAAGCAGCATTTTACCCAGCCGCCTGCACATTATACAGAAGCGTCTCTTGTTAAGACACTCGAGGAGCTTGGCATAGGACGACCTAGTACCTATTCACCTACCATTTCAACAATACTCGCCAGAAGATATATCACAAAGGAAAATAAAAACCTTTATGTGACAGAGATAGGAGAGGTTGTTAATTCTATCATGAAGGATTCATTTCCAACCATAGTGGATGAGAATTTTACTGCAAATATGGAGTCTCTTTTAGATGCTGTGGCTGATGGCAATGTAAACTGGAAAACGGTTGTTGAGAATTTTTATCCTGATTTGAAGGAAGCGATAGACAAGGCGGAGAAGGAGCTTGAAAAGGTAACAATACAGGATGAGGTGACCGATGAGATATGTCCTGAGTGTGGACGCAATCTCGTGATAAAATATGGCCCGCATGGCAAATTTCTGGCATGTCCGGGATTTCCGGATTGCAGATTTACAATGCCTTATCTTGAAAAAATTGGTGTGCCATGTCCTAAATGTGGTAAGGATATTGTGCTTAAAAAGACGAGAAAAGGTAGAAAATACTATGGCTGTATAGATAATCCGGAGTGTGATTTCATGAGCTGGGGAAGGCCTGTGAAGGAAAAATGTCCTAGATGTGGAGGATATATGATAGTCAAAGGCAACAAAATAGCCTGCGCTGATGAGCAGTGCGGTTACGTGACTGATAAAATGCCGGAAAGAGAGGAATAACAATTAATGGGAGTACAATTATTAGATAAAACACGAAAAATCAACAAGCTGCTGCACAATAACAGCTCTTCTAAGGTTGTTTTCAACGATATCTGTCAGGTGCTTACGGGTGTACTTGATTCTGATATTCTTGTTATAAGTAAAAAAGGAAAGGTACTTGGCTCAAGCGTTTGCAAAAATGTTGATGAGCTGCATGAGCTTATTGTTGACGAAGTTGGCGGCTATATTGATTCTGACTTAAATGAGAGGCTTCTTGGAATACTTTCCACAAAAGAAAATGTAAACCTGGAGACATTGGGATTTGGTGATGATACAAGAATGTACAAGGCTATCATTACACCGATAGATATTGCGGGAGAGAGGCTTGGAACGCTGTTTGAGTACAGAAGTGAGAGAGAGTATGACATAGACGATATCATTCTGACAGAGTACGGAACTACTGTGGTGGGACTTGAGATGATGCGCTCAGTCAACGAGGAGAATGAGGAAGAAAAGAGAAAGGTGGCTATTGTCCGTTCGGCAATCAGCACACTTTCTTATTCGGAGCTCGAAGCGATAATTCATATATTTGATGAGCTGGACGGTAATGAAGGTATTCTTGTTGCAAGCAGGATTGCAGACAGGGTAGGTATTACGAGGTCTGTTATTGTTAATGCACTCCGCAAGTTTGAAAGTGCAGGCGTAATAGAGTCACGTTCGTCAGGTATGAAAGGAACATACATTAAGGTTGTAAATGATGTGGTATTTGATGAGCTTAATAAAATCCGCAATAAAAATTCCTGAATTAGTAAAGAAATATAGTAAAAAGACCTGTGACTTATATGTCATGGGTCTTTTTTTGAATAATCAGGCATTAAATAGAGTATATATAGTACGTAATTCGACAAAATTATACAATATAGTGTAAAAAACAACAAAAATGTCTTGTGTTTTGTAAATTTTACTTTATAATAAATATGATAGAGTACTTATGGAATATATAAATTAATCTGGAAGGTATGGAGGCTTATTAATGATAAATTCTACAGCGTTTGATTACGTCAATGTCCTGACAAAGGCAGCAGATGCCAGTTGGAAAAGAGAATCAATAATAACAAATAATATTTCAAATGTAGATACACCGGGGTATAAGCGCAAGGATCTTAATTTCGAGAGTGTGCTTTCCGAGGAGCTTGGAAGGTGCAAGCACAAGTCACTTGACAGTAAGCTTGGAGAGCTGGATTTGTCAAAGCTGACTCCGAATGTATATACAGATCACTCAAATTATTCGTACAGGCTGGATGGAAACAATGTAGATATAGATACGGAGAATGTTGAGCTTGCCTCAGAGCAGATTAAGTACGAGGGGCTTACAAGCAGCATAAATTCACAGTTCGACCGCATGAGGAAAGCAATCGGATGATTTTAGGATGATTAGGAGGTTTACCGGATGGGATTATTTCAATCTTTTAATATAAGTGCATCGGGAATGACAGCGGAAAGGTTCCGTACTGACATTATTGCCCAGAATATTGCAAATGTTAACACAACATCTACGGCATCAGGAGGTCCGTACCGCAGAAAGATAGTTACTTTTTCAGAGAAAAATGTTACACCGTTCAGCCAGGTTTATTCAGCTTCAAAGAATGCGGCAGTTGGAAACGGAGTAAAGGTCAGCAGTGTCAAGTCAGATTATTCGACGGATTTTATCAAGGAATATGATCCTTCAAATCCGGACGCTGATGCTGATGGTTATGTTTCGTACCCGAACGTCAATACTGTGACGGAAATGACTAATCTGATTGATGCAACGCGTGCATATGAAGCAAATGCAACAGCGTTTGAATCAAGCAAGGCTATGGCTGAAAAGGGCTTACAGATTGGTAAGTAAAGACTATATGATTTTTAAGGAGTGATTTGATGGATATATCAAGTATTAACGGAATTTCAACAAATCAGATTGGCTCGATTCTGGATAATTCTTCTTTGAAAAAGACAGAAGAAAGCAATTCGTTTTCGGATGTGCTGTCGGCAGTGATGGGAAGCATTGAGGAGACAAATGATCTGCAAAACAGCGCTGAACAGGAGGAGATCAGATTTGCCCTCGGAGAATCAGACAATACACATGATCTGCTTGTTGCAGAAACAAAGGCATCTGTTGCATTACAGTATACAGTTGCGGTAAGAGATAAAATTATTGACGCATATAAACAACTTATGCAGATGTCAATATAAGGAGTAATGAATAATGCCTGAACGTATACAAGCTATACTTAATAAAGTGGTAGCATGGTGGAAAAAATTTAATACTAAGCAGCGCACGCTTATGATAAGTGCGGTCGCGGTGGTTATAGTGGCGCTTGTCATACTTGCAGTTGTGCTTTCAAGGCCGACAAAGGTTGAGCTTGTGGAGGCAGAAAGTGCATCTGACGCCTCGAGTATCAAGAATGTGCTTGAGGATAACAATATTACATATGATGTGGACAGTAATCTGGTATTTTATGTTAATAAATCAGATGAGGTTAATGCGATTATGGCTTTGGGAGACAATGGTATCCCTGCTCAGGCGTATTCGATAGATAATGTCACTGATGGCAGTTTCTCCACTACTGAAGCTGACAAACAGAAAAAATATCAGGTCTATCTGGAGGATAAGCTTAAGGATCATCTGGAAAAACAAAAATATATTGAAGAGGCAAGTGTGGATATCACCATGCCTGATAAGGATGGCACGATTCTGAAGTCTGATGAGGAGGCTACAGCAGCCGTTACATTGGGACTTAAGGACTCAATATCTGATGATCAGGCTTACGCTATAGCAAGACTTGTTGCCACAGCTTTGGGGAACGATACTACAAAGGGCATTACGATTATTGATAAAAAGGCAAATGTTCTGTATTCCGGTGGAGATACCGAATCGTCGGCAGGAATTGCGTCATCTCAGTTGTCATACAAACAGAAGCTTGAGGAACAGGTTAAGTCCGAGGTCAAGAAAACCCTTGAAAAATCAAATGTTTTTTCCGGCATTGAGGTTGGAATGAATCTGGACATTGATTTCAGCAAGACTGAGATTGCACAGAAAAACTACACATTGCCTGAGGGACAGACGGATACGGGACTGCTTGATAGCCAATCGGATTATCAGTCTGATGCTACAAACGGACAGGCAGCAACCCCGGGAACTGATTCAAACAGCGATGATACAACCTACACTACACCGGATGGAACACCATCCGAGTCATCCATCACTGATTCCGATAAGAAATATCTCAATGATGAGAAAATAACAACAAGTAAGAATGATGGAGGAACCATCAAATATGATTCTTCATCAATCACAGTGGTTGCAACAAGATACAAGGTGTATGATGAAAGTACATTGGAAAAAGACGGTAAGCTTAAGGATACAACATGGGAGGAGTACAAATCAAAACATGCTGACCCTGTAAAGGTTACTGATGTAGACCAGGATCTTATCACATCAGTACAAAATGCTACAGGAATTTCGCAGGTTTCTTTTCTTGTGTATGAACAGCCTGAGTTTATAGATAAGACATCAAATGCACGTTCACTTAGTGATATCTTACAGATTGTTATAACAGTTCTTATATTTGCTTTACTTGGATTTGTCGTGTTTAAGAGCACACGCTCAACACAGGAGGAACCACAGGAGGAAGAAATTTCTGTTGATTCACTCCTGGAACAGACCACAGAGACAAACGAACCGCTTGAGGATATCGGTTATAGCGAGAAGTCAGAGACACGCTTGCTTATTGAGAAATTTGTCGATGAGAATCCGGAAGCAGCCGCGTTACTTTTACGTAACTGGCTCAATGAAGATTGGGAGTAATATTTTATGAGTGATAATTACAGTGGCATACAAAAAGCTGCTATTTTGTTGATTACATTAGGACCTGAGAAGGCTTCATCCATTTTTCAGCATCTTAAAGAGGATGAGATTGAGAGCCTGACTTTGGAGATTGCAAATACAAGAAGTGTATCTCCGTCCGATAAAGATGAGGTTTTGGAGGAATTTTATCAGGTATGTCTTGCCCAGCAGTACATTGCTGAGGGCGGTATTGGCTATGCAAAGGAGCTTTTGGAAAAAGCCCTTGGAGAGGAAAAAGCACAGGGTGTTATTTCAAAGCTTACTGCATCGCTACAGGTTCGTCCGTTTGAATTTGTCAGAAAGACAGAGCCAAGCCAGTTGCTTAACTTTATACAGGATGAGCATCCACAGACAATTGCCATGATTCTGTCATATCTTTCATCCGGTCAGGCAGCTATGATTCTTGGTGCGTTACCGCCTGAGAAGCAGGCTGATGTTGCAAGACGTATTGCGCAGATGGATAGAACTTCACCTGATGTTATCAAGGAGGTTGAGAGAGTGCTCGAAAGAAGGCTTTCATCACTTGTCAACCAGGATTACACAATTGTTGGTGGTATCGATTCAATTGTTAATATATTAAACAGCGTAGACCGCTCTACAGAGAAGCGTATTATGGAGTCTCTCGAGATTGAAGAGCCTGAGCTTGCAGATGAAATCAGAAAGAAGATGTTTGTATTCGAGGATATTCTGCTGCTTGATGACAGATCTATCCAGAGAGTATTGCGAGATGTTGAGAACGCTGATCTTGAGCTTGCACTTAAGAGCTCCACAGAGGAAGTACAAAATGTTATTTTCAGGAACCTTTCAAAACGTCTTGCGGCCATGATCAAAGAGGATATGGATTTTATGGGTCCGGTGCGTATGAAGGATGTTGAGGAGGCACAGCAGAAGATAGTTGCTGTTATCCGCAGACTTGAGGATTCGGGAGATATCGTTATTTCCAGAGGTGGAGGTGATGATATAGTTGTCTAATATATTAAAGCAGTATTATGTGACTGATGAGCAGAAAAAGGTCAGAATAATAAATAATAATTCAGCACTCAGAAAGCTGATACTTGAGTCTGTTAAGTCTGATGTTGGTACCAGAATGGATGCCGGTGCGGCAGAAACGGAAGCAGAAAATAAGACAGCTGATCCGATGACTGACGTAGGGCAGACTAATGAAGAGTTTAGTGAAGGCTTAAATGCAGATGTGGTCATCGAACAGAAAGCTGATATTGAAAAAGAAAAGCTGCTTGAAAACGCGAGGCTTGAGGCTGACAAAATTATAAATGACGCAAAGGCTGAGGCAGACAGGCTTATGGCTGAGGCGAAACAGCGTGCTCAGATATTATATGCCGACAATAAGTCAAAAGGCTATGCCGATGGACTTGAAGAGCAGCAAAACGAATTTGAGCAAAAAAAAGCTGATATTGAAAGAGAGCTTGCTGAGAAAAAGGCATCCCTGGAGGATGAATATACAAAATATTCAGACGAGCTTGAGTCAGACCTTGTTGAGGCAATCATCAGAGTATTTGACAAGGTGTTCCATATCCAGTTTGGAAAGAGCAAGGAGATACTGCTTCATCTGGTCAAAAATACAATATCAAAGGTCGAAGTGGGCAGGGAATTCAGAATTCATGTAGCCCACACGAATTATAAGTTTATGCTTTCGCACCTTGATGAGATAAAAGAGCGTATAGGAAATGATATTGATATTGAGGTGGTTAATGATGCAAATCTTGAGGCGAGTGATTGCCAGATAGAGACAAGCTTTGGAGTTTTTGACTGTGGCATAGACATGGAGCTTAATAATCTGGTGAATGATATTAAAGCCCTGTGCAGCTAGGAAAAGGAAGGGACTACATAATTGTTAAAAACAGCAGAAAAATATTTACAGCTTATAAATGGCGAGTATTACAAATGTTTTGGTAAGGTTGCCAAGGTTGTAGGTCTGACAATTGAATCTGTGGGTCCTGAGGCAAGATTAAATGATCTTTGCAAGATTTTTCTTGATAATGACAGAAGTGATTTTGTGACAGCTGAGGTTGTGGGATTCCGTGATTCACATCTTATTCTGATGCCCTTTGATAATGTGGATGGAGTCGGCGCCGGGTGCATCGTTGAAAATACAGGACATCCGCTCTCAGTGTGTGTTGGTGATGAGCTGCTTGGACATACAGTTGACGGCATAGGCAGAATTACGGATGCGGATTGTGATGATATAAAGCTTCCGGAGGCTTATCCTATTGAGGCTCCGCCGCCGGATCCTATGTCGAGGGAAATAATAAGTGAAGTGTTGCCACTTGGTGTAAAGGCTGTTGACGGACTTATTACTGTTGGCAAGGGTCAGCGTATAGGTATTTTTGCAGGCTCCGGAGTAGGAAAGAGTACCCTGCTTGGTATGTTTGCAAGAAATACGAGAGCTGATATCAATGTGATAGCTCTTATCGGAGAGCGAGGCAGAGAGGTAAGAGAGTTCATAGAAAGAGATTTGGGACCTGAGGGAATGGCAAGGTCGGTAGTAGTTGTTGCTACATCTGATAAGCCTGCACTCATTAGAAATAAGGCTGCAAAAACTGCTACAAGTATTGCGGAATATTTCAGAGACAGGGGTAAGGATGTGCTTTTGATGATGGATTCACTGACCCGTTTTTCGATGGCTCAGCGAGAGATGGGGCTTGCATCCGGAGAACCACCGGTTACGCGAGGTTATCCGCCAAGTGTATATTCTGAGATGCCAAAGCTTCTGGAAAGAGCCGGAAGGGCTGACAGAGGCTCTATCACAGGTTTATACACAGTGCTTGTAGATGGAGATGATTTTAATGAACCTATTACAGACACGGCGCGTTCGATTTTAGACGGTCACATAATGCTCGACCGTAAGCTTGGGCACAAGAATCATTATCCAGCCATTGATGTACTTCAGAGTATTTCCCGTGTTATGAGCTCGATAGCCACTAAAGAGCATAAGGCCCTGGCAGGCAAATTAAAAAATGTGCTTGCCACATACAATGAGGCTGAGGATCTCATCAATATCGGTGCCTATAAAAAAGGCTCAAATCCCGATATTGATTACGCGATTCAAAAAATTGCTGCAGTTAATAATTTTCTTTGTCAGGGAACAGATGAAAAATTCAGTTTTGATGAAGAACTTGAGCTTTTAGAAAAGGTATTTGAATAATGGCAAAGTTTAAGTACAGCATGCAGAACATACTGGAAATAAAAATGAAACTCGAAACACAGGCAAAAAACGAGTTTTCTATAGCAAACCGTAAATATCAGACTGAAAAAGACAGACTTGATGAGCTTGTACTTAAGCGTGTGGGATATGAAACGAGGCTTAAGGAATCGCTCTGCGGGGAGCTTAACATTAGAGATATAAACAATCTGAAAAAGGATATAAATTCTATCAAATCAGCAATCAGAACCCAGCTTTCCAATGTAAAAAAGGCCGAGGATGAGCTTGAAATCAAGAGATATGCACTCAACGAGCTTATGAAGGAGCGTAAGACCCATGAAAAGCTGCGCGAAAAGAAATTTGATGAGTTTCAAAAGGAAGAAAGAGACAATGAGTCAAAGGAAATTGACCAGCTTGTCAGCTTTACATATAACAATTAATATTTGGAGGAATTATGGCTGAGATAAATGAAGTAGAGGACTCGAAAGAAGATATTAAATCCAAGCCTGACAAAAAAGAAGAAAAAAAGAGAAAAAAGGCTGAAAAGAAAGAAGCTAAACGTCAAAAAAAGCTCGAAAAAAATGGCGGTGAAGATATAGATTCTGATGATAATGATTCAGCCTCAGGTAAAATAGTGCTTGTGCTTGCCACAATATTGATTATTGTTATCTGGCTCGGTATTTTTGCAATACTGATAAAGGCTGATGTTGGAGGTTTCGGCTCCACATTCCTGACTCCTGCTTTGAAGGATGTTCCTGTAATAAACAAAATTTTACCGGATACAGGTGATGATTATGCCACAACTGAGTCTTCTTCCGAAAATTCAGGATATAAAAATGTCGATGAGGCTGTTGCGAGGATAAAGGAGCTGGAAAAAGAGCTTGATGAGGCTAACACAAAATCACAGTCTGACGCACAGACCATAAATGATCTGAATGCACAGATACAGGACCTTAGCAAGTATAAGGATGAGCAGGATAAATTTGAAGAGGAAAAGGAAAAATATGACGAAGAGGTTGTTTTTTCTGACAAAGCACCCGATATAAAAGAATATAAGGACTACTACGAGAGCATAGATCCGGCTAACGCAGAGGTCTTATATAAGCAGGTGTGTGAACAGTTGCAGGAGGATGATCAAATCAAGGATTACGCACAGACATATTCGAAGATGAAGCCAAAGGAAGCTGCAGCTATATTTGACAGCATGACAGATAATTTTGAGCTTGTCGCCAAGATTCTTAATGCAATGGATACACAGTCCAGAGGTAATATACTTGGTAAAATGGATTCGAATAACGCAGCAAAGGTCACAAAGATTATGAATCCTACAAATACTGACAGCACCGCAAAATAATCAAAAGGAAAGGAGGAGAAGAATGGCAGATACAAATATATCTGCGGTAGCAGCATTAAACCTTGTCACAACGGCATCAAAAGCAGGTAAGACGGTGAAACAGGTCATGTCAGCAAAAACCACAGGCTTTGATTTTAAGAATGTACTTGGAAAGCAGGCATACAATGGCACAAATGACAAGAGCAGTGTCGACAGGGCTGATGTGAGATGTAAGGATAGCAGCAATGTATTTACGCGGACGTTTGATATTCAAAAGGCGGATGACAGCGGACTGTCAACGGCTGATGCCGATGAAATTACTAAAAGAGTGTCATCGCAGATAGTTGAAAAGGTGACAGAGGATTTGGACATAACGGAGGATAAGATTTGTGAAATAATGCAGATGCTTGGCATTACATCAATGGAGCTGCTTCAGCCGGAAAATCTTACAGCGCTGTTTGCAAATGCTACAGGGATAGAAAACAATCCTCAGGAGCTGGTGTTAAATAGTGATTTTACCGGGTTGTATGCTGATGTGATGGATATTGCCTCGCAAAATCAGGCATTGCTGGAAGCAGTTTCAAATATGGAAGTGCTGGAAAACCCACAGGTGCTTGAGATTTTTACGGAGCCTGACAATCCGGGTGAGATAAATACAGCTTCGGCGGAGGAAGACATTGCAAAGGTACAGATTTCTGATGTAACAGATAAGACTGAAGAACTGGTATTCCAACAGCCACAGGTAAAGTCGGAGGCCATAGGTACATCAGAGACCATAAGCGCATCCGAAGACAACACTGTATCAGGGTCGCAAGGTATGTTAGAAACCGCAGAGGTTGAAGCTTCAAACATATCAGAAACAGCAGTGTCATCAGAAAGTATAGATTCATCTGAAACCGAAATGCAGCCGACAGACAGCAAAAGGGATAGGACGGATTTGGCAGAGGATACATTATCACAGCAGGTAAGTGATGAAAGCGTTAGCTTAAAATCTGAAAAGCAGGTCATGAAGACTGACTTAAACAGCGACAGCTCATCAGATGAGCGCAGCTTTGACGATAAGAGTGAAAACAGAGTACTGCATACCATGATAAATGAACAGATGCAGCCTGAGGGCGTTTTTGAAGCCTTTGATGTGCAACCTAAATACACATCGGTTAATACAACTGATATTATCAGGCAGATTGTGGATCAGATAAGCATAGCCAAAACAACAGGTGAATCAGTGATAGAAATGCAGCTTAATCCTGAAAATCTTGGAAAGCTGTATATAAATGTGACTGAAAGAAACAGCGAGATAACAGCAAGGATTGCAGTGTCAAATGAAACTGTTAAAAATGCTCTTGAGTCACAGATGGTAGCTTTAAGGGAAAATCTGCAGGACGCCAACATCAGAGTAAACGATGTGGAGATAACCATTGCAACCCATGAATTTGAGCGAAATCTGGAACAGAATGCAGGCAATGAAAACGGCAGGCAGGATGGACAGCAATTTACTCATCAAAGCAGCAGTAATGGCGTAAACAGAACTGGCCATAATGAAGCAGCTTCCGATGAGGCAGGGCTTGCGGCACAGATTATGAGAGACAACGGAAATTCCGTTGATTTCATGGCATAATTAATTTTTGAAAGGAGAAAAATATGGCGGTTACAGCGAATGTGACAAACGGTAAGCTTGACACAACCTCTACAACACCAACCCAGAACAGAAAGACTGACAGCACTAAGACAAGCGGTACAAATCTTGGATATGATGATTTCTTAAAGCTTTTAAGTGCTGAGATGCAGTATCAGGATCCACTTGAGCCTACCAGCAATACGGATTATGTGGCACAGATGGCTACTTTCTCACAGCTTGAGGCTTCGCTTTCAATGAAGGATTCCTTGTCAGCATCATCAGAGCAGACTCAGAAGAATGCAGCAATGTCACTGGTTGGAAAAGAAGTTGTTGTGACGGACGAGGACAGCGATTCGGGCTATTATAGTGGTAAGGTTGATTATATTTCATTCAAGGATGGCAAAATTCAGTTATCCATAAATGAAAAAATGTACGATTATTCAAGTATTTATTCGGTATCAACAGATGAGTACTATGATGCAATAGTAAATTCAAGTACTTTTTCAAATCTTATCACAAAGCTTCCTAAGCTTGAAAACCTTACAACCTCATCAAAAGCAGATGTTGAGGCAATCAGAAAGCTTTATGATGGGCTTACGGATTATGAGAAGCAGTTTATCAATGCTTCTGATTACAGCAAGCTTCAAAGCTACGAGGAGAAAATGAAAGAGCTTGCAGCAAAAGAAAAAGATACAACAGGAAAAGATCAAAACGACAAAAATGATACTCAGAAATAATGATGTTCATAAATATGAGGTGAATTATGAAAAATATAATTAATCAATATTCATCCATTGAACAGATGACTAATCAGTATCTGAACAGAACAACGAAGCAGAAGAATGCGGGTTCAGAGGTATCCTTTGAGGATGTGCTCAGACAGAAGCAAAAGCCACTTAAATTTTCAAAGCATGCCACTCAAAGACTTAGCCAGAGAAATATCAATCTGTCAGACGAACAGAACATACGCCTTACAAATGGCGTTACAGAGGCGGAAAAGAAGGGCGTTAATGAATCACTTGTTCTGGTTGACAATCTTGCATTTATTGTCAATGTGCCAAATAAAACGGTGGTCACTGCAATGGATCAGGAAGAAACAAACGCAAACGTATTTACAAACATTGATGGAGCGGTAATTATGTAGCCGGACCTTTTAAGGAGGCAAGGGGCTTTTGAATGACAGATAAAGCCAAACCGTCCATCTGTAGTATAGGAGGACAAACAACTATGATGAGATCACTTTACTCTGCTGTGTCAGGACTTAAGACACATCAGACAAGAATGGATGTTATCGGTAATAACATCGCAAATGTTAACACAGAGGCTTTTAAGTCTTCATCTGTGCGTTTTAGTGAGATAATGTACCAGACAACAGAGGGAGCAACCTTTGGAAATGCGGCTTCCGGCACCGGTGGAAAGAACGCAAAGCAGATAGGACTTGGAGTGGTTTCGGGTGCAACTGCTGTTAATATTACAGGAGCAGGCTCTGCCGAGACGACAGGTAATCCATTTGATCTTAGACTGAATGACAAAAATTCTACAAACTTTTTTATAGTAAGTGATGGAGCAAACAAGTTCTTTACCCGTGCCGGAGACTTCTATGTTGATGGTAACGGTTATCTGTGTATGAGCTCCACAGGATATACCCTGCAGGGCTGGCAGGTTGATGCCAATGGAAATGTGATGCAGGACCAGGTGTCTGCACTGAGAGTTATGTCGTCTGCAACCAAGACATCAGCGCCGGAGGCTACAACAAAGGCATATGTATCCGGTGTCCTTGATAAAAATGATGCTCAGGCAGCGGATTCAGGCCGTGTTATAACAATTCCGTTCTTTGATGATCTGGGATACAACTATTCAGCAAAGTTCAACATTAAGAAGACAAACACTGATGGTACATATGATGTAAAGCTTACAGATATTGTTGATTCAAAGGGAAATTCATTGTTTGATCTGGATAAGGATGGTAATTTTATTACTACAACAGGTCAGAATGGAAAAACATATTATTCCTACAATGGAAATCCTATCGATGTACAGTCTATATTTACAGATGCATCGCTTAAATTTGACCAGAGTGAAGGTACATTTACATCCATTTCCAGTGCGACCTCGGCTGCAGCAGATTCTATTAAGCTTAATCTGTCAGTGCTTAATACACAGAGTGCTTCCAAAAACGGAAGTAAATTCAGCGATATAGATGTGGATTTCAGTAAATCAATGAACTATAACAATAACGGAACATCTACAATCGGAGGCATGAACGGAGACATAAAGGATGGTTCCGGAAAAGGAAAAGCTCTTGGAGCTTTAACAGGCATTTCGGTAAATGATGACGGAAAAATCTATGGTTCATATGATAACGGCAATACAGTTTTACTCTGCCAGATTTCAGTAGCACAGTTTGCGAACGCATCAGGTCTTGAAAAAGTGGGAGATAACTGTTATCAGACAACTCTCAACTCCGGCGATTTTGATGGAATCGGTGTGGAAATCTCAGGAGACGGAAGCTCAATTGCTTCAGGACAGCTTGAGATGTCAAACGTGGATTTGTCGTCACAGTTTACAGATATGATAGTAACACAGCGTGGTTTCCAGGCAAACTCAAGAGTTATCACAACATCAGATACACTGCTTGAGGAGCTTATTAATCTTAAGAGATAGTAATTTTTGACAGGACTTGGGGGACGATATACGTCGTTCCCCAATATTTTGTGTTTTTTATAGAAAATGTCAAATTATACATAGACATTTCTCTCAAAATTTAGTAAAATCAATTAGAAGGTCTTTTTGACCAATAATTTAAAACAGGGAAGGTGTATATAAGTGGATATAGCATCTCTTTTAGGAGTAATACTTGGTATTGGAATGGTATTATTTGGTATCATTCAAAATGGTGGAGTCGGAGCGTTAATAAATTTCCTTGATGCACCGTCTGCAATCATTACAATCGGTGGTTCGTTAAGTGCGGTTATGTGCTCGAACAAGCTGCCCGGTTTTATTGCGGGACTCAAATCTATCGCACTTCCGTTCAAGGAGAAGACAGTGGATCCGGGTGAGACCATCAATAAAATAATTGAATTATCCAATGTCAGTCGTAAAGAGGGACTTTTAGCGCTGGAGGAAGCAGCAAACAGTATAGAGGATGAGTTCCTTAAAAAGGGAATCATGCTTGTTGTTGATGGTACGGATGCAGAGCTTGTCCGTGGAATACTTGAGACAGACATGATAAGCATGGAGGACAGACATAAGAAAACCATTACATTCTGGGAGTTCTGGGGCGAGCAGGGGCCTGCCTGGGGTATGATTGGTACTCTTATAGGACTTATTAACATGTTAAAGAACCTTGAGGATTCTTCAACCATCGGTCCTAACATGGCGGTCGCGCTTGTTACCACGTTTTATGGTTCTCTTATTGCCAACTGGCTTTGCGCACCTTTTGCAAATAAATTAAAAGCAAATAATGAGATTGAGGTTGCCATCAAGACAATTGTTATAGAGGGATTACTTTCTATACAGGCTGGTGAGAACCCACGTGTGATTGAGGAAAAGCTTAAATCATTCCTGTCACCTGATAAGAGAGAGGATCTTTCAACTGATGGTGGAGGTGAGGAATAGTGGCTAAGAAAAGACCAGAGGATCCACCGAAGGGTGCACCGGCGTGGCAATCCACGTTTTCTGATCTGATGAACCTGTTACTCTGCTTTTTCGTGCTTCTGTTTTCTATGTCAACTGTAGATGCGGAAAAGTTCCAGCTCGTCATAGCGTCATTATCCAGCAGTATAAGTATTATGCCGGCAGGCGGCACATCTATAGGGGATGGAAAGCTTGTTGGTGCCGGAGTCAGTCAGCTTGAATTCTTGGACAAGTATTACAATGACCTGGCGAATTCTAAGTCTCATACAGAGAGTACCACTGAGGGCGAGGAAAAAAATGCCGAGGAACAGTATGAACAGATGGAACTTTCAGAATCGGAAAAGATGTCTGAGGAGATTGAGAAGCAGCTCGAAAACACCAGTCTTGAGGATGCGGTGGATGTGGATTTTAATGCTGAATATGTGCAGCTTAGTCTTAACGGAGCATTGCTTTTTGAATCCGGAAAAGCTGAGATTATGCAGGAAGCATATCCTGTTGTAAATAAAATCTCAACAATTTTGGCTTCATATCAGAATAATCTGATTGAGGTTGAGGGACATACGGATAATGTACCTGTTTCTTCAAGGTCGAGGTTTGAGAGTAATGATGTGCTTTCGATGTATCGTGCGCTCAGTGTGGCTGATTACATCAGAACCAACACAAATCTGGATCCGTCTCATATTAAGTCGTCAGGCAGAGGTGACTATGATCCGGTAGCGGATAATACAACAGCTGACGGACGCGCAAGAAACAGGCGTGTAGAGATAAAAGTATATAATTCGTACAATTCGGATTTGAATAATTAATTTAGTTTTGGGAAGGAAAAGATATGAAAAAAAATTTGATTTCAGTTCTTATTCTTGCACTTGTATTTGCAAATCTTGTGCTTACAGCATTGCTTATTTTCACAATATTACCTGAGACGAAAAAAGCAAATAATCTTATAGATCAGGTATGTCAGGCTATTTCACTCGATTTAAAGAGCGGAGCGGCAACATCAGCGTCACAGATTCCACAGGAGCAGATTGCAGATTATGCCTTAAATGCGGATGGGGAGAATCTCACATTCAGTTTTGCACCTTCTGATGATAACAGCGTGCATATACTGGTTTGCGGCATATCACTTTCTTTAAACAAGGAAAGCGATGGCTATAAGCAGTACAAAGAGGATCTTTCAACTAAAAAGAATGTTATCCTTAAGGAAGTTACAGATGTTATCGGTGAATACAGCATGGAACAGTATAATGCTGATAAGAGTGCAGTTCATGATAAAATTCTGAAAAAACTTCAAAAGGATTTTGGAGCAGATTATATTGTTGATGTCAATATTGTATCTTCACTTACACAATAAATTGGCAGATTATGTATAAATATGGCTGTTCAAATTTCAGCAGCCATATCATTATTATAAGCACAGGTGGTGATTAACAGATGGGTGATGTCTTATCCCAGAGCGAAATAGACAACCTGCTCAATGCTTTAAGCAGCGGTGAGCTGGATGTAGATGAAATAAAAGAAAATAATGAACAGCAGGTTAAAGACTATGATTTCGCCCGCCCATCCAAATTTTCCAAGGAACATTTAAGGACACTGGAAATAATATTCGAGCATTATGGAAGACTGCTTACTACTAATCTTCCAGTTTATTTGAGAAAATCTGTACAGGTAGAGGTGATGAATTCAGAGGCAGTTACATATTCGGAGTTTTCTAATGCACTGTCAAATCCGGTATTGCTTGGAATTGTCAATTTTGCCCCATTAACGGGTAATATCATCGTTGAGATGGCGGCAGGTCTTGGATATGCCATTGTTGACAGAATGCTTGGCGGAAGAGGAGACAGTCTGGAAAAAACCAGGGACTTCTCAGAAATAGAGCTTTTGATCATAGAGAGGATTCTTGTTATATGTATTAACCTGCTCATTGAGCCTTGGGAGAATGTGGTTGATATAAAGCCTCATCTGGAACGAATTGAGACCAATTCGCAGTATGCTCAGATTATTTCGCCGAGTGAGATGATTGCAATTGTTACAATGAATATTAAGATTGGCGATGTTGAGGGACTTATGAATGTCTGTCTCCCATACATTACGCTTGAGCCTGTTATTGAAAAGTTAAATACCAGATATTGGTATTCAAACATACAGAATCAGGATGATTCCAACTATAGACATGCTATAGAGAGCCTTATCCATAAAGCGCAGATTCCGGTAAGGACTGTGCTCGGTAAGAGTGTTATATCAGTTAGGGATTTCTCGTCTCTTGTTGCGGGAGATATTATAAGACTGGACAGAAATGTAGATGATGAGTTGGATATCTATGTTGGTAATATCAAAAAATTCACTGCACTACCGGGAACAACCGGAGACAAATATGCAGTAAGGATAACATCGGTAGTCAGAGAGGAGTAATAAATCATGGATGGAGTTTTATCGCAGGAAGAAATTAATGCATTATTAAATAACGACGGTACTTCCGGTTCTGGCGATGAATTATTGACAGATGCTGAAAAGGATGCCATAGGCGAGATTGCCAATATCAGCATGGGAACAGCAGCAACAACATTGTTTTCCCTTGTAAACAGAAGAGTTGAGATTTCTACACCTGTAGTTTCATTTTCAAGCTGGGATGATATTGTAAATGATTACGAAAGACCGTGTGTATTTATTAAAATCGGATATACACAGGGACTTAACGGAAGTAATATTCTTGTTCTTAAAGAAAAGGATGTAAAAGTTATCACGGATCTTATGATGGGCGGAGACGGTACCAACATAAGTGGAGAGATAGGAGAGCTTCATCTGAGCGCAATCAGTGAGGCTATGAACCAGATGATGGGATCTTCCGCCACCTCATTATCTTCAATGCTTAATCGTACAATAGACATCAGTCCGCCTATTGCAGAGGTTGTTGATTTGAAAAATACATTGGATGAGGGCGAGATCGATAGCTTCCTCGCAAATGAATTTGTCAAAATTTCGTTTAGAATGGAAATTGGCGACCTTGTGGACAGTGAAATAATGCAGTTGTACCCACCTGATTTTGTAAAGGATATGTGTAAGGGTGTTACTGAAAATATGGAGCTTGACTCACAGAATGTCAAAGAGGAGGCTGCGGCCACAAATACTGCAGCCGCAGCACCGCAGCAGCCTGTTGATAATAATATGAACAACCAAAATGCAATGAATCAGAATATGATGAATCAAAACATGGCTAATCCTAACATGGTGAACCCTAATATGATGAATTCAAACATGATGGGACAAAATAATATGGGACAGTCTGTAAATGTGCAGCCGGCACAGTTCACACCGTTTGGTGCGATGCCTAATCAGGCATATCAGCCTGAGAACATTGATCTGATTATGGATGTACCGCTTGAGGTAACAGTAGAGCTTGGACGTACTAAAAAGTCTATTTCTGAAATCCTTGATTTCGGACCGGGAAAGATTATCGAGCTCAACAAGCTTGCAGGCGAGCCTGTTGATGTACTGGTCAATGGCAAGTATGTCGCAAAGGGTGAGGTCGTTGTTATTGAAGAAAGCTTTGGCGTGAGAATTACAGAGATAATCAATGCCACAAAAGCGATTAATTAATTTGCGTAATTAGTATAGGAAGTTAAAAAATGATATTGATTTTATCATCTTTAGACAGTTTTGTTCAGCTTATAACTGTTTTGGTTATTTTTATCTTTGTCCTTATAATTACATATTTTACCACAAGATGGATGGCCGGTATTCAGAAAGGACGGAGCTTTAACAAAAATCTCCGTATTATCGAGACTATAAGCGCTGGGAATAATAAAATGATCAGCATAGTTCAGGCCGGTGAAAAATACCTTGTTGTATCTATAGGAAAGGATGAGGTTCATTATCTGACTGAGCTTAAACAGGAAGAACTGAAGGATTTATCTTTTATGAATCCTGACAATCAAAATGATAAGCAGGATCCTTTTGCCGAAATATTTGGCAGATTGAAGGAAAAATACGATAACAGGAGCAAACATGAATAGATTCATGAAGAAATTTAAGACAGTATATTGTAAGGCTTCATTTGTTTTTGCAGTTGCTGTTCTCATAGTTACATTTTCATTATGTATATTTAATCCGACGAGTGTTGCGGCGAGTCAGACTACATCCGGAAGTGACATATCCACTGATGATGTTACAAAAGACTTGGAGGATGTTACAAGCATGGATGCAGGGGACAAGGATCTTGCCAATGCCACATCAGATAAGACGGATGGACTTAATATATACTACAATAATGAGTCTGGTTCGTTATCTACACCTATCCGCATGTTTTTGGTGCTTACCGTACTTTCTCTTGCACCTTCCATTCTCATAATGCTTACATCGTTTACAAGGATTATAATTGTCCTGCATTTTGTCAGAACAGCCATTGGAACGCAGACAGCACCGCCCAATCAGGTGCTTGTCGGTCTGGCATTGTTTTTGACACTTTTTATTATGTGGCCGACTTTTTCTACTATCAATGAAAAGGCAATTAAGCCTTTAGATGAGGGAAAGATTACCCAGCAGGAGGCTTTTAAAGAAGCAGAGGGTCCTTTTAGGGAGTTTATGTACGGACAGACACAGATAAAGGATATTAAGCTGTTTGTAGATATATCCGGTAAGGAATATGATGATTACAAGGATGTTCCTTTTACTACACTTGTTCCGGCTTTTATATTAAGTGAGCTTAGAACAGCATTTATATTAGGCTTTTTAATATATATTCCATTTATTGTTATTGATATGGTGGTTTCATCTGTGCTCATGTCGATGGGTATGATGATGCTTCCGCCAACGACCATCTCGATGCCGTTTAAGATACTTCTTTTTATTCTGGCAGATGGATGGGATTTAATAATCGGTAATCTTGTCAAGACGTTTTACTAGGAGGTGGACTTATGATTACCCAGGAGGCAGTTTTGGATATAGCAAAGGAAGCTATATATAATATTATTATCACATCAGCTCCGCTTTTGCTTGTTTCATTAATTGTTGGTTTGATAGTCAGTATTTTTCAGACAGTTACGTCAATTCAGGAACAGACGCTTACATTTGTTCCCAAAATGCTTGCAATCTTTATTGCGTTGATGCTTTGCGGAGCATGGATGCTTGATAATATGTCAGGTTTCATGACTGATTTATGGTCAAAATTCAGTTATTATCTGAGCATGGGATAAAGAGATATGGTTAGTTATTCATTTTCGGTTGCTAATTTTGAATATTTTTTACTTATTTTGGTGCGTATAGCTTCTTTTGTATATATAGCCCCTTTTTTCGGGGATAATGCTGTACTCAGCCGGCTAAAGGTTGGATTATCGGCAATTACGGCAGTGTTTATGTACAATATCATAGAAAGACCAGAGCTTTCCTATGTCAGTGCGGTAGGTTACGCGGTGCTGGTTGTAAAAGAAGGAATTACAGGTCTGCTGATTGGTTTTGCAGCAAATATTTGTAATTCCATTGTTATTTTTGCCGGAAATATTATTGATATGGATATCGGCTTGTCTATGGCTACAGAGTTTAACCCTTCAATGAATTCAGAGACAACCGTTACCGGCAATTTCTATTATTACGTCATTCTTGCACTGCTTCTGGTGTCTGATATGCATGATTACCTGCTTAGGGCAGTGTGTGACTCATTTTCGGTTGTACCGCTTGGAGGAGCACAGTTTAATTTTGAGCATCTGATGTCTTCCATGACAAAATATGTGGGCGATTTATTTATTATTGGATTTAGAATTTTTTTACCTTTTTTTGCATGTATAATGATTTTTAACTGTATACTTGGTATAATGGCTAAGGTTGCGCCACAGATGAATATGTTTTCTGTTGGTATACAGATAAAGATTCTTGTCGGATTTGTTGTTTTGTTTCTGACAATATATCTCGTTCCAAGTATTGCCAATTTTATAATTACCGAGATAAAAACAATGGTGGTATCAATAATTGAGGGAATGTACTGAAAAAGCACAAAGCTATACGGATAATGAATTAAATATTGTCCTGCATTATAATCTTCAGTGGTTTGCTGCGGATGGTGAGGGCGGTGAGAAAACCGAACCTGCTACCGATAAGAAATTAAGAGATGCAAGAGATGAGGGTAAGGTTGCAAAAAGTAAGGAGCTTACGGCTGCATTTGACCTTATTGTACTTTTTCTCGTACTGAAGGTGTTTATGTCATTTGTAGGTGAAAAGCTATTGGGATTTTTTTCTTACATATATAACAGGATGCCTGATTTTTTGAATGAGACTCAAAAAGATATGTCTTCAGTTACAGTCAGGAATTTTATGAATGACATTATTTTGCAGTTTTTACTTACATGCCTTCCGTTTTTTATATTTGGAGTTGTTGTTACTATACTTGTGAGTATTGTCCAGGTCGGCTGGAAGGTAACCACGAAACCCATGGCTCCGAAGCTTGATAAGTTTAATCCAATAAACGGTTTTAAGCGTATTTTCTCAAAGGATGCCATTTTTGAGCTGATTAAGTCTGTGCTCAAGATAGGTGTGATTTTATACATGGCATACTCATCAATCAAATCTCATCAGAATGATATTTTTATTTTGTATGAGCTCCCCCTCAAAAGAGCGGTGGCACTGGTTGGTGATATAATAATAAACACTGGGCTTAAAATAAGCATAGTATATCTGATTGTTGGAATTGTGGATTATATTTACAATAAACACAAGTTCAACGAGGATATGAAGATGACAAAGCAGGAGGTCAAGGATGAGTTCAAAAATACTGAAGGAGATCCTGCAATAAAGGGTCAGCAGCGTAAGAGAATGCAGGAGGCTTCACAGCGCAGAATGATGCAGGATGTACCGAAGGCTGATGTTGTAATTACAAACCCGACTCATTTTGCTGTTGCCATAAAGTATGATGCAGATACCAATCAGGCACCGGTCGTGACGGCGAAGGGACAGGATTATGTTGCAATGAAGATTAAAGAGATTGCAAGGGATAATAATATCCGTATAGTTGAAAATAAACCTCTTGCAAGAATGCTGTTTCATAACGTGGAGCTTGGAGCGGAGATACCACCGGAACTTTATCAGTCGGTGGCTGAGATACTTGCTATGATTTACAAAGAAAATCATTAGAAATTTGAAATAACAAATAAGAGAAAGGAGGAATAGAATATGTTAAAAAAATCCGATCTTGGTGTTGGAATTTATCTGCTCTGTGCAGTCATTTTCTTTATTGTGCCTATTCCTTCCGGTTTACTTGATGTAATGCTGGCGTTTAATCTTTCGGTGGCTCTTATTATTCTATTCAGTGTTTTATTTGTAAAAGAAGTGCTCGATATGTCATATTTTCCGACACTTTTGTTATTTACTACTATTTTCAGGATTTCTTTGAATGTGTCATCTACACGTCTTATTCTTTCAACCGGAAATCCCGGAGTTGTTGTAAATGTGTTTGGACAGTTTGTCGGTGGAGGAAATCTGGTTATTGGAGCAATTGTATTTATAGTGCTCATTATTATCCAGTTTGTTGTCATAAACAAAGGTTCAGAGCGAGTTGCCGAGGTTACTGCGCGATTTACGCTCGATGCCATGCCGGGTAAACAGATGGCTATAGATGCGGATCTTAATACAGGTGCGATTACTGACAAGGAGGCAAAGGAGAGGCGTGAGAAGATTCAAAAGGAGTCAAGCTTCTTTGGAGCCATGGATGGTGCTACAAAGTATGTAAAAGGAGATGCTACTGCAGGTCTTATTATCACTATGATAAATCTTGTAGGCGGAACTGTCATGGGAGTGATGTTTCAGGGACTTGCTGCCGGTGAGGCCATACAGAAGTTTGGACTTTTAACCATAGGTGACGGACTTGTTTCGCAGATTCCATCACTTTTGATATCACTTTCAACAGGTATACTTGTTACTAAGGGCTCAAATGAAAGGGATTTCAGCACAGAACTGCTGGGACAGCTTTTTGGAACGGCAAAGGTGCTTTATATAGTTGGTGCGGTGCTTATTTTCCTGGGAGTTGTCACACCTCTTCGCAATGAGTGGTGGCTTTTCATAGGTCTTGCAGTGGCATTTTTTGTAACTGCCAAAAGGATTGAAAAGAATGCCGGAATAGAAAGTATCGAGGAGGAAACAGCACAGGCGGAAAATGATGCTGAGGAGATACGAAAGCCCGAAAATGTTGTGTCATTGCTGCAGGTGGATCCTATTGAGCTTGAGTTTGGCTACGGAATTATTCCACTTGCTGATGTCAATCAGGGCGGAGATCTTCTTGATCGTGTCGTGATGATCAGGCGCCAGATAGCATTGGAGCTTGGAACTGTGGTACCTATCATTCGTCTGAGGGACAATATCCAGCTTAATCCAAACCAGTATATTATAAAGATAAAGGGTATACAGGTGACGGAGGGAGAGATACTTTTTGATCACTATATGGCCATGAATCCGGGGTATGTGGAGGAAGAGATTACCGGAATTCCTACATTTGAACCGTCATTTCATCTGCCGGCCATCTGGATTACAGAAAGCCAGAGAGAGCGTGCGGAAAGTCTTGGATATACTGTTGTGGATCCTCCTTCGATTATTGCAACACATCTTACAGAGGTTATCCGTTCACATATTGCAGAGCTTCTCACCAGACAGGATGTGCAGAATCTTGTTAACAATCTTAAGGAGTCTAACCCGGTTATTGTTGATGAGCTTATCCCTAAGCTGCTCGGACTTGGAGAGGTTCAGAAAGTATTGCAGAATCTTCTTACTGAGGGTATTTCTATAAGGGATCTGCTGACAATATTTGAGACTCTCGCAGACCATGCGCAGACCTCAAGAGATACTGATGTGCTTACAGAGTATGTAAGACAGGGCTTAAAGAGAGCCATCTCAAGTAAATATTTTCCGGCAAATGAGACCACGAGTGTTATTACCCTTGATCCGACTGTGGAACAGGAAATTATGTCTTCTGTAAAACAGACAGAGCAGGGCTCTTATCTGGCTTTGGATCCGGATAAGACAAAGGCAATCATGAAATCTGTAGAAACTGAGATTGGGAAGTTGGAAAGTTTGGGAAAGAGTGCTATTATTATTACATCTCCTATTGTGAGAATGTACTTTAAAAAATTGACTGAAGATTATTTTAAGGATCTTATTGTTATTTCATATAATGAGGTTGAATCCAATGTTGAGCTTCAGTCGGTAGGAATGGTGACTGCATAAATGACTATTAATAAATTTACAGGTAATTCAAAAGAAGAGGCCATAAAAAAGGCAAAAGAGGCATATGGATCCAGTGCCGTTATTATGAATGTTAAGGAAATAAAGCCGAAGGGATTTTTCGGAATATTTAAGAGTTCCACATATGAGGTGACAGCTGCAATGGATGAAAAACAGCAGGCAAGGCCGACAGGAATTATTGATATCAGGGCTGATGAGAAAATACCTCTGCCACCGCTTAAACCAGTTAATCAGGCTTCATTTGAGGCTGCCTTTGACAAGAAAATGGATCTGAACGAAGAAAAAAGCAAAAAGCCTGAGACAAGTGAAAAGTCGTCATATGAGGCTAAAAACACAAAGGTGTTCAGCGAAAAGGAGAGATTGGATTCGTTGGCAGCTATGGTCGAAGGGTTCGAAAAGCCGGTTTTAAAATCTCAAAATGGTGACGAGCTTAAATTTGTAAGGATATTATACAGAACACTTCTTGATAACGATGTAAATGAAAAATACATAAATCAGATTCTTGAAGAAATAGAAAGATTTCTGCGTCCCGGCAACAGCATGGATGTTATATTGTCAAATGTATATCAGAAGCTTATTTTGCGTTTTGGACAGCCGGATACAATAAAGCTTACACCGGGAAAAACAAAGGTTGTATTTTTTGTAGGACCGACAGGTGTCGGAAAAACTACTACAATAGCAAAGATTGCATCTAAATTTAAGGTAGAGCATGATAAAAAAATTGCATTTATTACAGCCGATACTTATCGTATTGCGGCTACAGAACAGCTTCGCACATATGCAAATATACTGGATGCCCCTATGTCTGTAATATATTCAAAGGAAGAGTTGAATGATGCAATAGAAAAACATGAACAGGCTGATGTTATATTTGTGGATACTGCGGGCTTTTCCCACAAAAACGAAGAGCAGAAGAGTGATATTAAAAATCTTATAGCCGGAATTGAGCCGGATTATGACAAGAGTGTTTATCTGGTGGTCAGCGCGACAACCAAGTATAATGATCTTAAAGCTATAGTGGATGCTTACGGTAAAATTGCCGAGTATAAGCTTATTTTTACAAAGCTTGATGAGACTTCATCATATGGAAATCTTCTGAATATAAAGCTGTATTCAGGCGCGAATATATCATATGCTACCGACGGACAAAATGTACCTGACGATATTGAGATATTTGATACCCAGAAAATTGTAAAACAATTATTAGGAGGCAGAATTTGATGGATCAGGCCGAACAGCTTAGAAATGTTATAAAGCTTAGAAATCAGAATTTCGTTGATATTGCCAGGGTTATTACCGTCACAAGCGGCAAGGGCGGGGTTGGTAAGTCGAATGTTTCCGTCAATCTTGCCGCAAAACTCAGTCAGGCCGGAAAAAGGGTTATTATATTTGATGCTGATTTTGGACTGGCAAATGTTGAAGTCATGTTTGGAGTTGTTCCTGAATATACACTTGCGGATATGATGTATGATGGACACACGATTAAAGATATCATAACAAGAGGACCGCGTGACATTGATTTTATATCAGCAGGATCAAGTGTTGACGGGCTGAATAATCTGACACCGGAACAGATACATTTTCTTGTACATAAAATTGATGAGCTCAACAGTATGTATGATTTTATTATTATTGATACAGGGGCAGGAATATCAGATCAGGTAATGGAGTTTGTGGCATCAAGTTCTGAGATTATTCTTGTTACGACGCCGGAGCCGACGTCTATTACTGATTCGTATTCACTGCTTAAAGCATTATATAAAAGAAAGAATTTTGTGCCGGATAATACCAGAATTAAAGTAATAGCAAATAAAGTTACATCCAGGGATGATGCTAATATAGTATACAATAAAATCAATTCTGTGGTAATACAGTTTTTGAAGGGAAGACTTGAGTATCTGGGATATATTCCATCGGATGTGTCGGTTGAAAAGGCCGTCAGACAGCAACAGATTGTTTCTATATGTGAACCCTTTTCCAAGGCTTCCAGGGCTTATGATGATATTGCCGAAAAGCTGCTAGGAAATGAACCGGCACAGAATACAGTTAAAAAATCAATCGCGCATATCTTTTCGAGCTTTTTAAAGAAACAATAAAAGAGGGTTGATATGGATTTTACAAAGAAAATTTTGCCAGGAGATAAACTTGATATTTCTCTTACCAATGCGGAAAATGATGCAGTGTATAAAAGCATGTTTTCGGATCTGATTTCAGAGAAAATGTGGGAGATTACTATGCCGGTTTCTGCCGGCAGGATAGTTCTTCTCCAGGTGGGAGAGCCGTTTAGCTTTATACTATATACGTCGGATAAAGTTCTTTTAGAAGGCAGTGCAATAGTCAGAAAGCGTTATAAAAAAGAAAATCTTTATTTTCTTGTCGTAGAGCTGGTAAATGAGTTAAAGCGAATACAAAGGCGGGATTTTTTCAGAATGCCGTGTATGATTAATATGCGCTACAGCATGTTGGAATATGATGAAAATATCTATAACAGTGAAGCGGCTTTTTGTGATATGATATATAAGGGTACTGCATGGATAGAAAAATCCCCGTGGTATGATTCGGTTATACTTGATATAAGCGGTGGAGGTATCCGTTGCTCCGACAATAAACCGATTGAGCTGGGGAGCTTTCTGATGGTCCGCTTTATGCTGAATGTAAATGATACAGATGAGGTCTTTGACATACTCGGCTGTGTTGTGAATTGTGAAAAGAGCCTCGATGAGACTAGATATTTTATAAGGATAAGGTTTATTTTTGAGAAGATTGCTGATCGAGAGAAAATAGTGCGTTATGTATTTGAGGAAGAGAGAAGAATACGGCGCAGAGAAATGGAGTAGTCTTATGAGTTTAGAAATTTTAGTGGTTGATGATTCTGCACTCCTGAGAAGGGTAGAGTGTGATATAATCAATTCAGACAATAAATTTAAGGTAACAGACACATGCAAGGATGGTCTTGAAGCATTGGAAAAGCTCCGCACCAAAAAGTATGACGGAGTGGTTTTGGACATCAACATGCCAAGGATGGATGGTCTTGAATTATTGCAGCAGCTTCAAAAGGAAAAGATAAAGGCCAATATTGTTATGGCGAGCACACTTACTGTTGAGGGTGCGAATGAAGCTATAAAATCATTGGAGCTTGGAGCTATAGATTTTGTTACAAAGCCAAGTAACATAATCGAAGCAAAAGGCGACGCTTTTAAAAAAGCATTGCTTGATGTACTGTATGCTGCAACAAAAGCAAGAGTTCATTTAAAAAAGCCATCTCTGGTAGTGGCTGCTGATAAAACAGCGGCGGCTTCAGTAAACAGACTTAAGAAGCCTGGACAAAACAAGATTATCGCGATTGCTTCGTCTACAGGAGGACCAAAAGCACTCCAGAGTGTTATACCAAAGATCCCGGCTGATATTGATGCACCGGTCGTACTTGTGCAGCATATGCCGGCCGGCTTTACAAGGAGCATGGCTGCAAGACTTAATGAGCTCAGTAAAGTTCAGGTTAAAGAAGCAGAAGACGGCGAACTTTTGAAAAAGGGTGTTGTCTATATCGCACCCGGAGGAAAACACATTGTGGTAAAAAGAAAAGGTGCTGCACATGTGATTGGATATAGCGACATGCCACCTATCGGAGGACTCAAGCCGTGTGCGAATATTATGTTTGATTCGCTGGGCCAGACGGGCTTTGATGAGGCAGTGTGCGTTGTGCTCACTGGTATGGGTGCTGATGGAACAAACGGTATATTATCACTTGGCAAGAAAAAATCCGTACATGTAATTGCACAGGATGAGAATTCATGCATTGTATATGGGATGCCAAGAGCTATTTATGAGGCCGGCGTTGTGGATGAGGTTGTTGCATTGTCTAAGGTTGCCGAAACAATCACAAAAAACGTGGGGGTAAAATAAAATGGATGTAAGCCAGTATCTCGAAATATTTATTGATGAAAGTTCAGAACATATCCAGACATTGTCAGATTGCATTATGACTCTCGAGCAGGAGCCGGAGAATAAGGATACCATAAATGAGATTTTCCGTGCAGCCCACTCATTAAAGGGTATGGCAGGTACCATGGGATTCAAAAGAATGCAGCATCTCACACATGATATGGAAAATGTGTTTCAGGAGGTTCGAAGCGACAAGATTAAGGTTGACAGCTCTATGATTGACCTTTTATTTAAATGCCTTGATGCTATCGACAGTTATGTAGAGAATATTAAAGAAACCTCGGATGAGGGAACAGAGGATAATGAGGTTATTATTAAGGAACTGAACGATTTTATTGCAAAGGCAAATGGTGAGGTTCCTGCAGACAATACTCCAAAGGAGGAACCGGCTGCACAGGCACAGCCGGATTCGGCACAAAGTGAAAATCAGTCAGACGCTCTCGGAGAAATTGAGCTCACTGACAACGAAAAGAAACTTGTGGATGAGGCTATTGCACAGGGACAGAAAATATATGGTGTTACAGTTACAGTTGCATCTGACTGCCTACTTAAGGCTGCAAGAGCATTTCTTGTATTCAGAGCAGTTGAAGAAATGGGACAGATTGTGGTTTACAGACCAAGCTCACAGGATATAGAGGATGAAAAGTTTGAGCTGTCATTCAGCTTTTTTGTGGCAACAGAAGAGTCGTTTGAGAAAATACAAAAGGCTGCAGCAGATGTGTCAGAGATAGAAAAGGTTGTAGGCCGCGAGCTGACAACGTTCCATGTCGAGGGAGAGGAGCCTCCTAAACAGGAGGAGACAACTGCGCCTAAAGCAGATGTTCCTGCAGAGACCCCTAAGACCGCTAAAGCCCAGAATGAAAAAGCTCCTGCAAAAGAAGCACAAAAACAGGCTGTTCACCATAAAAAAGCTGCCACCAGCAGAACTGTCAGAGTTGACATCGAAAAGCTTGATATGCTTATGAATCAGGTTTCAGAGCTTATTATTGCGAAAAACAGTCTGGTTGCCATTAGCGGTTCGGACGGATCTAACGGAAATAACCAGTCATTCCATGAGCAGATAGAATATCTTGAGAGAATTACCACAAATCTTCATGAGTCAGTAATGAAGGTTCGAATGGTTCCTATTGAGAGCGTGACTCAGAAGTATCCTAGAATGATCAGGGATTTATCGCGTACACTTAATAAAAAGATGGAGCTTGTAATTACAGGTGAGGATACAGAGCTGGATCGTACCGTAGTAGATCAGATTGGAGATCCACTGCAGCATCTGCTTAGAAATTCAGCGGATCATGGACTTGAGAGTAATGAGGTCAGACTCGAAAGAGGAAAGCCTGAGGTTGGTACAATTTTCCTGAATGCATATCAGGAGGGAAACAATGTTGTTATCAAGGTGGGTGATGACGGTAACGGTATTGATACGGAGGCTGTCAAGAGTAAGGCTATACAAAGAGGTCTTGTGACTGCAGACCAGGCTGAGAATTTATCTCAGAAGGATATCATCAATTTCCTGTTTATGCCAAGCTTCTCAATGGCTAAAAAGATTACAGATATTTCCGGCCGAGGTGTAGGTCTTGATGTTGTGAAGTCGGGAATTGAGCAATTGGGCGGTGATGTATCTGTATCTACAGAGCTCGGAAAGGGAACCACGTTTACAGTAAGGCTTCCTCTTACACTTGCAATTATCCAGGCTCTTATGGTTGAAATAAGGGATGAGATATATGCTATTGCACTCGGTTCCATATCTAACATTGAGGATATACCTGTTGAGGATATAAAGTATGTCCAGGCCCAAGAGGTTATTCATCTCCGTGGCAGTGTTATTCCTATTATCAGACTTGATAAGATGCTCGATATTGAACCGCAGGAGAAAGAGCCTGATCACCTTACTGTTGTTATTGTACAAAAGGGTGACCAGCAGGCGGGACTTGTTGTGGACAACCTGGTAGGACAGCAGGAGATAGTAATCAAATCTCTTGGCAAGTATATTAATGGAAACAAGCTCATCAGCGGTGCAACTATTCTCGGAGACGGTGATGTGGCTTTAATACTTGATGTCAATACACTTATGTAATTGGAGGACGGATACATGGCAGATAATGAATTTGATGTACAGGAAAAAGAAATCAGGCAATATATTTCCGTCAAAGTCGGAGAAGAAAAATTTGGTATAGATATAGGATATGTTGACAATATTGTCAGAATGCAGAAAATTACACGTGTTCCAAAGGCTCAGGTGTATTTTAAGGGTATTATTAACCTAAGAGGTGATATAGTTCCTGTAATGAGTACCAGAATCAAAATGGGACTTGATGATGATGTATATACATCTCAGACAAGGATTATTATATTGAAGCTTGAGGAAAAGGGTGAGATTGGTCTTATTGTTGACGAGGTATGCGAGGTTGTTACGCTTGTGGTCGATGAAATCGATAAACCGAATATTGATGCTTCATCTACAGGAGAAGAACTCTTTATAAATGGAATTGGTAAAAATGGTGATGAACTGATTTCACTTTTGGAGATTGGTGCTATCGTAGGAGAAAAAGAAAATAATTAAATGAACCATGTATAGTGAGGCAGTAGCTGCCTCACTATATGAGTTTTACAGTATAAGGATAAATATTTTATGAGCAGATTTTCTTTAGACAATGTTAATGAAATGTATATGGATGTGCTTAAAGAGCTTGGAAATATCGGGGCTGGAAATGCAACGACAGCAATAGCTGGCATGCTTGGCACATCTATGTCTATGAAGGTACCGAAGGTGCTGCTTGTGGACGCAACAAAGATTGGCGATGCAATCTGTCCCGAGGAAGAAACCATAGTAGGTATTTTTCTTGAAGTGGAGCAGGATATATCAGGCAGCATGATGTTTCTTATGAAAATTCCAGCAGCTCATTTTCTGGTGAATAAGCTTATGGGAAGAGCTCCTGAATATAATGAGCCGTTCGATGAGATGGATCTTTCGGCAATGAAGGAAATAGGCAATATTATTGCCGGATCATATCTGTCTGCACTTTCAACACTTACAAATCTTAGAATCAAACCGTCAGTTCCGTATATTGCAGTTGATATGGCAGCCTCAATACTCAGTGTTCCGGCTGTACAGTTTGGACAGTATGGAGACAATGCATTATTTATTGAAACGGAATTTGGCAACGAGGTTATGATGAATGGTTATTTTATATTGATGCCTGACCCTGATTCGTATGACAATATCTTATCGGCTTTGGGAATCAGTATGTAGGAGAAGCTTATATTATGGCAAAAACAATAAAAGTAGCGATGGCTGATTTACAGATAGCTAAAGCACCGGATTGCCTGACTACACTTGGACTTGGTTCATGCATTGGATTGACTTTATATGACCCTGTTATCAAGGTTGGGGGGCTTGTGCATTATATGCTGCCTGACAGTACAAAGCTGCGCAATAATACAAACATTGCAAAATTTGGAGACACCGGTATCAAAGAGCTTTACAATCAGATGGTTAAGGCTGGGGCAAATCCAAGGAGACTTGTTGCCAAAATTGCCGGTGGAGCGAAAATGTTCGAAATGGCAAGCACCACAGCAATTGGATGTGTTGGCGATAGAAATACCGAGATGGCAAAACAGATGCTTTCTTCATTAAAAATTCCATTAAAAGCAGAAGATACTGGACTAAACTATGGAAGAACTGTTATACTTGACTGTGAGACGGGAAATTATATAATTAAAGCTGTCGGTAAATCAGAAAAGGTGATTTGATATGAAAAGTAAATTTTTGCCTCCGCTTGTGATGCTTTTGGCGGGCTTTGTATGCAGCATACTTTCTTTGCAGCAGAGAGTTGATTTGATGACATTTACCACAAGACTTCTTTCGGTTCTGGTTATATTTTATGTAATAGGTGGTGCTATGAAGCTTGTGCTTGATAAAGCATTAAATGTAATGGCTGACAAGGATACGAATGAAAATGAATCCGAAAAGGCAGATGGCACAGCTGGTGACCATATAGATGGCACATCAGCCGGTTCAGATGACGGAAATTCTGATGAATAAATCATTGGATTTTATTATATTATACCGGTCTGCCGAACTCAGGGGGAACAATGAAAATAGTAGATAAAGAGAAGCTGTGGGATGATTATCGCAAGAATCCCACACCAGCATTACGGGAACAGCTCATAATTGAATATGCACAACTGGTGAAGCTGGTTGCGGGACGTCTTAGCATGTATCTGGGACACAATGTTGAATACGAAGATCTTGTGAGCTATGGAATTTTTGGCCTTATTGATGCAATTGACAAATTTAACATGGAGAAAAATGTCAAATTTGAGACATACGCAAGCCTGAGAATCAGAGGAGCAATACTTGATCAGATAAGAAAAATGGATTGGATTCCAAGAACTGTGAGGCAGCGACAGCGCAAAATTGACGAGGCTATCAAGCAGGTTGAGCTTCGAACCGGCAAAACTGCAAGTGATGAGGAGCTTGCCATGGAGCTTGACATATCAGGAGAAGAGCTGTGCAACTGGCAGTCACAGCTTAAGGTTACGAATGTCGTTTCACTTGATGAGTTTACGGAGGCAGGACCTGAGCCGGTGATGGATGCCACACACAATTCACATTTCACACAGCCTGAAGAGCTTGTCGCAAAGGAAGAGCTTAAGACAATGCTGGTGAAATCTCTTGATAATCTCACTGAAAAAGAGCGAAAGGTTATTGAGCTGTATTATTATGAGGATTTGACGCTGAAGGAGATAAGCAATATACTTGATGTGTCGGAATCGAGAGTTTCACAGCTTCATACCAAGGGTCTGATAAAAATGCGCAAGGTTATGGGACCGTATATGGATATTCTGACAACAGATTAATACATGATGAAGGGGATAATATGACTACTTTGGAAATAACACTCATATTGGTAGGAATAGTTTTTTTGATAGGCAGCTTTATGGTAAAGGATAAGCTGTCTAAAAACGATTTGGATAAAATTGCGGATATGAGCGCTGAAGAATTAAAGGTTATAACAGAAAAAGAGATCAAAAATGCTGAGTTGGCGATAGACGGAATGTTAGACGAGCATATTGCCTCGAAAACGGATGAGACTAAAAGAAATCTGGAAAAAGAAACAAATTCGAAGATTATGGCTATAAATGAGTATTCTGATACGGTTTTGGATTCGATTAATAAATCTCACAATGAGATAATGTTTTTATACAGTATGCTCAACGATAAACATGAAGAGCTCACACGTCTGTCCGGTAATATTGAAAAAATTACTGCTCAGGCAAAAAAAACATTTGAACCGGTTGAAGCATCCAAAATCAATAATCTGTCAAACAAAACAGTGTTAAATGCAAAGCCGGTGGTTAATGCTGCACCTGTATCAAATCGTCAGGCGGTAACTGAGAGCAGAGGCATTGCTTCTTCAGATATTGTTACAGGAACAAAAAACACAGCAAGCGTAAAAACCCAGAATGTATCGGCACAAAATATGATGTCACAGCATGCAGCAGCACAAAATATAATGTCACAAAATACGGTGGTTCGGAATACTGCAGTTCCAAATACAGTGGTTCCAAATATGGCAGCTCAAAATGCAGTGGTTCAGAATGTGGCGGTTTCAAATATGACAGCACAGAATATGACAGCTTCAAATACAACAATGCAATCCCGGAATCTGTCAGACACAGATGTGCAGAGCGGCAGGGTTTATGATATTTCAGAAATTAACCATAATCCGCAGATACTGAGACTTTACAAATCAGGAAAAAATATCGTGGAAATAGCAAAAGAACTTGGGCTTGGCAAGGGTGAGGTTAAGCTAGTGATTGATTTATATAACGAGGGAAAATAAAGTGAGACTAAAATATTATCTTCGTGGACTTGGACTTGGGATTATATTTGCCGTTTTTATAATGATGGTGGGATATCGCAATCATGGTTCATCAATGTCAGATTCGGAAATAATTGAAAAGGCAAAGGCTCTCGGAATGGTTGAAACAGAAGACTCATCCGGGATGAAGAACGATAAAAAGACCGATAATAAAACTGATAAAAAATCAGATAAAAAAACAGACACATCAGAGCCGGATACAACAATAGCAGACACGTCAGCGGCTGAGGATACACAGACCGGCATCGACAATACCGATGCAGACAATATCGCCGGTACAGCGGATGCTGATACAACAGCTCCTTCGGATGTTGCTGCAACGGACAGTGCTGCATCAGATGCTGCACAGCCACAGCAGAATACCACCTTCACAGTTACAGTTGGCAGTGGAGATACCTGCAGGATGATTGCTGAAAGATTACAGGCGGCAGGTATTATTGATGATGCAGAGAAATTCAGGGCTTATATGGGACAAAAGGGTGTGGATCAGTTTATAGCTGATGGCAGCCATGAGATACCTTATGGAGCTTCATATGACGATATAATTAATATACTTACACAAAAATAATAAAATATTGCTTGCACATAAGCCTTTGGTATGTTATAATTCCAAAGGCTTAAATACTATAAAGCACGTGTGCGGATGATCGCCGGTGCCGGATAACGCTTACCGGTGGCTGATCTATTTGGAAACACACGGAAGATTAATAACCAAACGGAGGTAAATAAAATGAGCGTAATTTCAATGAAACAGTTACTCGAGGCAGGTGTTCATTTCGGACATCAGACAAGAAGATGGAACCCTAAAATGGCTCCTTACATCTACACAGAGCGTAATGGTATCTACATCATAGACTTACAGAAGTCTGTAGGAAAGGTTGATGAGGCATATGATGCAGTATCTGATATCGCTGCTCAGGGTGGTACAATCCTTTTCGTAGGTACAAAGAAGCAGGCTCAGGATGCTGTCAAGACTGAGGCAGAGCGTTGCGGTATGTACTATGTAAACGAGAGATGGTTAGGTGGAATGCTTACAAACTTCCGCACAATCGAGAGCCGTATTGCAAGACTTAAAGCTATCGAGACAATGGCAGAGGATGGCACATTCGATGTTCTTCCTAAGAAGGAAGTTATCGCACTCAAGAAGGAGTGGGAGAAGCTTGAGAAGAACCTTGGTGGAATCAAGGATATGAAGAGAATTCCTGATGCAATCTTCGTAGTAGATCCTAAGAAGGAGCGTATCTGTATCAAAGAGGCTCAGGCACTTGGAATCACTCTTATCGGTATTGCTGATACAAACTGTGATCCGGACGAGTTAGATTATGTTATCCCAGGAAACGATGATGCTATCAGAGCCGTTAAATTAATTGTATCTAAGATGGCAGACGCTGTTATCGAGGCAAAGCAGGGAGCTGAGGAAGAGGTTACTGCTGAGGAAGCTTCTGAAGAGACAGTTGAGGAATAAAACAGATTAATATCGGAGGATAATCAAATGGCTATTACAGCAGGTATGGTAAAAGAGCTGCGTGAAATGACAGGCGCAGGTATGATGGACTGCAAAAAGGCTTTAACAGAGACAAACGGTGATATGGATGCCGCTGTTGAGGTATTAAGAAAAAGTGGTGCAGCTAAGATGGAAAAGAAGCAGAGCAGAATTGCCGCTGAAGGAATTGCACGTGTTGCCGTAAACGGAAACGTTGCAGTTGTAGCAGAGGTTAACTCTGAGACCGATTTCGTTGCAAAGAACGAGACATTCCAGGAGTTCGTTCAGACTGTAGCTGACACAGCACTTGCTTCTGATTTAAATGGTGGTGTAAACGGAGAGGATATCGACGCTCTTCTTGCAACAAACGGACTTAGCGAGCTTCTTGTAGAGAAGACAGCTACAATCGGAGAGAAGTTATCTGTTCGTAGATTTGCAAAGGTTACAGGTGATGTTGTTACTTCTTACATCCATGGTGGTGGAAGAATCGGTGTTATCATCGCAGCAAATGGTGCAGCAGATGATACAGCTAAAGAAGCAATAACAAATATCGCTATGCAGGTTGCAGCTATGAACCCACAGTACATCAGCAAAAATGATATTTCTGATGATGAGCTTGCAAAGCTTAGAGAGATCACTGTTGACAGTGCATTAAATGATGCTACAACTCTTCCAAAGCCTATTCTCAATAAGTTAATTGACAAGGCTATTAATGAGAAACTTTGGAGCGATGATGATATCAACAACTTCAACGAGCATAAGAACAACATGAACTATGTATGGAATTTCTTATCAGATGCTGCAAAGGCAAAACTTGGTGAGCTTGCTATGGCAGATAAGGATTCAATCACAGCAGAGAAGATGTTCAATGGCTTAGTAGAGGGTCGTGTCTCTAAGCAGTTAAAGGAAATTTGCCTTCTTGACCAGACATATGTTAAGGCTGAAGATGGAAAACAGTCAGTTGGCAAGTATCTTGAGTCAGTTTCAAAGGATCTTGCTATTGCAAAGATGGTTCGTTTTGAAGTTGGTGAGGGTATGGAAAAGAAACAGGAGGATTTCGCAGCTGAGGTAGCAGCTCAGATGGCAGGAGTCTAAAAGATTTTTTGCATACGCAGATTAAACGAATGCTGTTCCGCAAAAGTTTAAGCTAATTTAAACTTTTGCGGATTTTTTATATCTTTACAAGTTGCGAAAATATGATAAAATAATATAAGAATCATGTGACTATCAATTTACAGATAGTTGCAAAATCACTCATAACACGGGGGAAGCATATGGATTCAAAAGACAAAGAAATTGCTGAGCAGCAACAGCAGCGCCGTAAAAGAGTGAGCCGGATTAAGACAAGTATTATAATGACAATTGCAATATGGATGGCAATATCACTACTTGCAGTTGTAGTACTTGGAATTATGGTTGTTAAGCTCAATTCCAGAATTTACAAATTAGAGTTGCAGCTTAATAATGCAGTATCGTCAACCGTAAATACCACAGAACCGGTTGATGAGGGCTCCGAGGTTGAGAAAGCTGATGCTTCGAAGCAGACTGTTGTGAAACAGCTTGATTCAAAGGACAACGTGTATCATGAAGGGGATGCAAGAAAGGTATACCTTACCTTTGAGTGTATCCCCGGGGATAACACGAGAGTGATTTTAGATACTCTTGCAAAATACAATGTCAAGGCAACTTTTTTTGTCACGGCCGATACTTCCGGCAAATATGAAGAGGTTTACAGACGAATAGTGAATGAGGGGCACACAATTGCCATGGATTCATATAGTAATTCATACAGTAAAATATATGAATCAACACAGTCATTTACTGAGGATCTGACAGAGATTTCCGGATATATCTCAAATTTAACAGGTGTTACACCACAGATATATCGTTTTCCGGGCGGTAGCATGAACCAAATCAGCAATGTCGATATGGTTGACTTGGTTAAGATACTTAATTCCAAAAATATTACATATTATGACTGGAATGTAAACTCAGGCGATACGGCGGATGGCTGTACAACTGACAATATTGTGTCTAATGTAACTTCCGGAATTGCCAAATATAATAATTCGGTTGTGTTATTACATGATGATTCAAACAGTTCAACCACGGCAGAGGCTATAGGACCATTAATTGATGCACTTAACAATATGGGTGCAGAGATTTTGCCGATTGATGATAGTACATATAAAGTTCAATACATCAAAGCAGATAGTGTTGGACAATGAAAATAAACGGAGGAAATATTAATGGGATTATTCAAAGAATTTAAGGATGATTTTTCACAGGCAGTTAATGAGCTCGTTCCGGGTGAAACGCCTGAGAGAGAGGCAGAGCCGAATGCCAGTGCGGCGAATACATCAAGACCTACCGCAGAGAATCTTGTAGTAGATACCATTGGCGAGAACGTTGATGTTGAATCAGAGCTTGCAAAGCTTAACGGTTTACTTGAGCATGTTGATGAGACACCAAAGAGTCAACCGGTAGTTAAGCCTACACCAAGCGAAAATTTTGCAGAACAGACAATTAAAAATTTACAAGAAGAGGAGCAAGTTGCACAAATGAATGAGATACCAGCAGTTAACAATATTCCTGAGGTTAACAACACAATTATTTCAGGAGAGGTTCAGGACGAGACATCTGTTATAACAGCTAGCACTGTACTGACAGGTGATATGCAGTCATCAGGTTCTTTTGATATTCAGGGAACAATCAACGGAAATGTAATGTGTAATGGCAAGATTGTTGTTACAGGAACAATCAATGGTAACACAAATTCATCAGAGTTTTTCGCTGATGTAGCAAAGGTTGAGGGTGAAATTGCTTCAACAGGAACTGTCAAGATAGGTGCAGGATCTGTTATCATCGGCAATATTTCAGCATCTTCAGCAGTTATTGCAGGAGCTGTAAAGGGTGATATTGATGTTCAGGGACCGGTTGTGGTAGATACTTCAGCGGTTATCATGGGTAATATCAAGTCACGTTCAGTACAGATCAACAACGGTGCTGTTATTGAGGGCTTCTGTTCTCAGACATACGCTGATATTGATGTTCAGGGGCTTTTCGAGGGTAAATAAATATGAGTAGAATATTATTAAAATTAAGTGGTGAGGCACTTGCAGGTGATAAGCACCACGGCTTTGACGAGGCAACCGTCATTGAGGTTGCAAAACAGGTTAAACAGATTGTTGATAATGGTACACAGGTAGGTATTGTTATCGGTGGTGGAAACTTCTGGAGAGGCAGAACCAGTGAGACCATCGACCGCACAAAGGCTGACCAGATTGGTATGCTTGCTACAGTTATGAACTGCATTTATGTATCTGAGATTTTCAGATATGTCGGAATGAAGACAGCTGTTCTTACTCCGTTTGAGTGCGGCAACATGACAAAGCTTTTCTCTAAGGACAGAGCAAACAAGTATTTCGCACATGATATGGTTGTTTTCTTTGCAGGTGGTACAGGTCATCCTTATTTCTCAACAGATACAGCCACAGTGCTTCGTGCAATTGAGATTGAGGCAGATGGTATTTACCTTGCCAAGGCTATTGACGGAGTATATGACAGTGATCCAAAGACCAATCCTGCTGCAAAGAAGTATGATGAGCTTTCAATCGAAGAGGTTGTTGAGAAGAAGCTAGCAGTAGTTGACCTCACAGCGTCTATCATGTGCCTTGAGAACAAGATGCCTATGTATGTATTCGGACTCAATGAGGAAAACAGCATTGTAAATGCTCTTACAGGCAAATTTAACGGTACAAAGGTTACTGTATAGTAAATTGCATATAATGCATATCAGGAGGATAATATGGATTCAAGATTAAACCCTTTCCAGGATAAAATGGAAAAAACATTAAATAATCTCGAGGAAGAGTATGCAGGCATCCGTGCAGGAAGAGCCAATCCACATATTCTTGACAAGCTTCGTGTAGATTATTACGGCACACCTTCACCAATTCAGAGTGTTGCCAATGTAAGTGTTCCGGAGCCTAGAATGATTCAGATTCAGCCATGGGAGGCTTCTATGGTTAAGGAGATTGAGAAAGCAATCAACTGCTCTGACATCGGTATTAATCCTACAAATGATGGAAAGCTTATCAGACTTGTTTTCCCTGAGCTCACAGAAGAAAGACGTAAGGAGCTTGCAAAGGACATCAAGAAAAAAGGTGAGGAAGCTAAGGTTGCTGTCCGCAATATCAGAAGGGATGCAATCGACAGCATCAAGAAAACCGGCAAAGAGGAAGGCATTTCAGAGGACGAGATTAAAGGCCTCGAGGATGATGCTCAAAAGCTTACCGATCAGTTTGTCGCAAAGGTTGACGCTGCGGTTGATGCAAAATGTAAAGAGATACTTACTGTATAGTATTTATATCACGTATACAAACAAGGGACATGTTATTCGTGTCCCTTATTTGCTTATTCATGGTTTTACTGTTCACACTTAACTGTGTGACCAGCAAATAAATGATGCGTCATGCTTGTAAACATATAATATACATAAACGAAAGGAAATTAAATATGAGTACTCCGGAACATATAGCAATCATTCTGGACGGAAACGGCCGCTGGGCAAAAAGCAAGGGTATGCCAAGAAACTACGGTCACACGGTAGGAGCCAAAAATGTTGAGAATATATGTAAGGCTGCAAATGACCTCGGTGTTAAATATCTGACACTTTATGCTTTTTCCACCGAGAACTGGAATCGTCCTGAGTCTGAGGTTGCTGCACTAATGAGGCTTCTTGAAAGCTATCTTAAAAACTGTATAAAGACTGCCAATAAAAACAATATGCGTGTGCGCGTAATTGGTGAGATAAGCAGGCTTTCAGAGAATTTTCAGGAGAAAATAAGAAACCTTGAAGAAGTTTCATCAGTAAATACAGGTCTTAACCTGACAATTGCAATTAATTACGGAAGCAGAGATGAGATGATACGTGCTGTAAAGCATATGATAGCTGACCATGATGCCGGAAAGCTTTCGGCAGATGATATAGATGCAGATACATTCTCATCATATCTTGACACAAGAGAGCTTCCGGATCCTGATTTACTCATCCGCACAAGCGGGGAGCAGCGTCTGTCAAACTACCTGCTCTGGCAGCTTGCATACGCTGAGTTTTATTTTACAGACGTTCCGTGGCCGGCATTTGATAAAAATGAGCTTAAAAAAGCTATAGATGCATATAATAAAAGAGACCGTCGCTTTGGTGGATTAAAAGAAACAAATGACACGGAGGATAAATAATGTTCAAGACAAGACTGCTTAGTGGTATAGTTCTTGTAATTGCCGCTATATTTCTTATAGTAACAGGAAACGAGGTGCTTCTTTTTTCAACACTTCTGATTTCGTGTATAGGTATGTTTGAGCTTTTCAGGGTGTTTAAATTTGAAAAATCGCTCTTATCGGTTGTTCCGTATATTGCTTTGATTTTGTTTTACATCAACTTAAGGTGGAGCTTCATACCTGATGTAATGATGCTTTTCATGGGCTTTCTTATCGTACTGATGTTCGTGTATGTGCTTTCATACCCGAAATATGATGCAAAGCAGCTCATGGCAGCCTTTTTTGGTATGTTCTATGTAGGAACAATGCTTTCATATGTCTACCAGATACGTACACTCAACAACGGACTTTACCTTGCCTTCTTGGTATTTTTATGCTCTTGGGGCTGTGATACATGTGCCTACTGCGTCGGAGTGCTGATTGGAAAGCACAAAATGGCACCAAAGCTTTCACCAAAGAAGTCTATAGAGGGTGCAGTAGGTGGTGTGCTCGGCAGTGCGCTTCTTACAGCCTTATACTGCTTTATATTCAGAAATCATATGAATATAGACGGCACAGAGATTGCTATACTTGCTGTTATAGCTGCTGTTGCAGGCCTTATTTCAATGGTTGGAGATTTGTGTGCATCAGCCATAAAGCGTAATTATGATATCAAGGATTACGGACATCTGATACCCGGACATGGTGGTATTTTAGACCGCTTTGACAGCATGATTATTACAGCACCAATCATTTATTATCTGGCTAGCTTCTTTTTAAGTTAAAAAGTAACATTTAAGAACCATTGAAAACAAAAAGCTAAGGTAACTATTCAGAACCACTGAGAAAAATATAAATCGAGGAATTATCATGAAAAAAATATCAATACTTGGTTCAACCGGCTCTATCGGAACACAGACACTTGATGTCGTAAGAGAGCACGGCGATATGCAGGTTGTGGCACTTTCCTGTGGCAGAAATCTCTCCCTTATAGAGAAACAGGCAAGGGAATTCAAGCCACAGTTTGTCAGTGTAAGTGATGAAAACGATGCCAAAAAGCTTCGCACAAGCCTTGCGGATACTGATATCGAAGTAGGCTATGGCATGGACGGTCTCATTAGATGTGCCACCATTGAGCATTGCGATATAGTTGTAACCGCAATTGTCGGTATGCTTGGCATCCGTCCTACAATCGCCGCCATCAAGGCAAAAAAGACCATTGCACTCGCAAATAAGGAGACCCTCGTTACAGCGGGTCATATCATTATTCCGCTTGCGAAGGAGTATGGTGTGTCCATTCTTCCGGTTGACAGTGAGCACAGTGCCATCTTCCAGTCACTGCAGGGAAATTCTATGAATCAGATTAAAAAGATTCTTCTGACAGCATCCGGAGGTCCGTTTAGGGGCAGAAAGCTCTCTGAGCTTGAAGGTATAAGGGTGGAGGACGCACTAAAGCATCCTAACTGGTCGATGGGTCAAAAAATCACTATTGATTCATCAACCATGGTCAATAAAGGGCTTGAGGTGATTGAAGCAAAATGGCTTTTTGACGTCGATTTGTCGCAGATTCAGGTTGTAGTGCATCCTCAGAGTGTCATTCACTCGGCTGTTGAGTATGCGGATGGAGCAGTTATAGCACAGCTTGGTACTCCTGATATGCGTATACCTATACAGTATGCACTGTATTATCCAAGCAGACCTGCGCTTTCCGGTGACAGGCTTGATCTCTTTAAGCTTAAGGATCTGACCTTTGAGGCACCGGATCTTGATACCTTTAAAGGGCTTGCTCTCGCCATGAAGGCTGCAAGGGCAGGAGGCAATATTCCTACGGCCTTCAATGCTGCAAACGAGAGAGCAGTGGCACTGTTTTTGAATAAAAAGATTAAATATCTGGAAATAATCGATATAATCGAGGCATGTATGGAAAATGCATCATTTATTGAAAATCCTTCAGTGGATGAGATACTTGATACAGAGCAGTGCGCATATGACTATATCAGTAAAAGGTGGTAATTTTGAACATTATTAGTATTATTATTGCAATCATATTATTCAGCATCATAGTAATTTTTCATGAGCTCGGACATTTCTGGCTTGCTAAAGCAAATGGCATAAAGGTCAATGAATTTTGTCTGGGACTTGGACCGACTCTTTTTGGAGTACAGCGTGGAGAGACAAAATACTCCATAAAGCTGCTTCCGTTTGGCGGAGCCTGTATCATGGAGGGGGAGGATGAAAGCTCAGGTGATGACAGAGCCTTCAACAACAAATCCGTGTGGGCGCGCATAAGCGTTGTTTTCGCGGGACCGTTTTTTAATTTTATCATGGCATTTATTTTTGCTCTCATTATCATCTGCTCTGTAGGCTATGACAGTCCAAAGCTTGCAGGTGTTATTGAGGGTTATGCGGCTGAGGAGGCAGGTATCAAGGCCGGTGATGAGATTGTAAAGCTGAACAATACGAATATACACTTTTATCGCGAGATAAGCCTCTACTCGATGCTTCACGAAGGTGAAACAGTTGATGTGACCTACCTTAGGGATGGCAAAAAGCACACCACCACACTGAAGCCTAAATATGACGAGACAACAAAGAGGTATCTGTACGGCTTTAACGTGTCGGGAGAGCGTACAAAGCCCGGCTTTGGAAAGGCACTGCTTTATAGCTGCTACGAGGTGAAATACAACATCTATACAACAATAGAGGGGCTTAAAATGCTCTGTACCGGGGCTGCCTCTGTAAATAACTTAAGCGGACCTGTCGGCATTGTAAAAAACATGGGAGATACCTATGAGCAGGCAGTTTCTATGTCCGGAGTATGGCTTGGCATACTAAATATGCTCAACTGGGGCGTGCTGATTTCTGCAAACCTCGGTGTGATGAATCTGCTGCCACTGCCGGCACTTGATGGTGGCAGACTTGTATTTTTGATAGTTGAAGCCATAAGAAGAAAGAGAGTAGACCCTGAGAAGGAGGGCTATGTGCATCTCGTTGGCATAGTGCTTTTACTTCTTCTGATGGTTGTTGTCATGTTCAATGATATCAGAAAGCTAATAGTCTGATTTTATAACAGATTGGAGATATACACATGGAGACAAAAATAGTAAAAATCGGAAATAAAGTAATCGGTGGAGGAAATCCGATTCTCATACAGTCAATGACAAATACAAAGACTGAGAATGTAGCTGACACAGTTGCACAGATAAACGCGCTGACAGACTTAGGCTGTGATATAATCCGGTGTGCTGTGCCTACGATAGAGGCTGCAAGGGCACTAAAGGAGATTAAGAAACAAATCAGCATACCGCTTGTTGCGGATATACACTTTGATTACAAGCTTGCAATAGCTGCGATTGAAAACGGAGCCGACAAAATCCGAATCAATCCCGGCAATATAGGAAGCGCTGACAGAGTAAGGGCTGTGGTAGATGCAGCAAAGGAGAGAAATATCCCTATCCGTGTCGGTGTAAACAGTGGCTCTCTTGAAAAAGACCTGGTAGAGAAATATCATGGTGTGACAGCAGAGGGACTTGTGGAGAGCGCTCTGGACAAGGTAAAGCTCATAGAGGATATGGGCTATGACAATCTGGTCATTAGTATCAAATCATCAGATGTCATGATGTGTGTTAAAGCACATGAGCTTATTTCAGATAAGACTACTCATCCGCTCCATGTGGGTATCACAGAGGCAGGTACAATAATAAGCGGCAATATAAAGTCAGCTATCGGACTTGGACTGATACTAAATCAGGGCATCGGTGATACAATACGTGTGTCTCTCACAGGAAGTCCTCTCGAGGAAATCAAGTCTGCCAAGCTCATTTTAAGAACTCTTGGTCTTAGAAAGGGTGGCATAGAGGTTGTTTCATGTCCTACCTGCGGCCGCACACAGATAGATCTTATCGGGCTTGCAAATCAGGTGGAGACAATGGTTTCAGGATATGACCTTGACATAAAGGTTGCTGTCATGGGCTGTGTGGTAAACGGACCGGGTGAAGCAAAGGAAGCAGATCTTGGCGTAGCCGGAGGAATCGGCGAGGGTCTTATCATAAAACACGGTGAGGTATTTAAAAAGGTGCCTGAGAGCGAGCTTTTGGGTGCATTGAAATATGAGCTTGACCATTGGGGTGAATAATTTTGACAAAGACATTTAAGGAAGTTTTCCCTACACTTAAGTTGGACAAGGATATGGAAAATCTGCTGGAAACTGCAGATGTCACCAGAATTTCCGTAAACCATGCAAGAGATTTTTACAAAATATATGTAAAAGCAAAACGCCTTATTTTCAAAAAAAATATCTGGAAGCTTGAGGAAAGCATTAAAAAACAGATATTTAAAAGTAAAGATATTACAGTAAAAATTATAGAGTCTTACGAGTTGTCTTCGCAGTACACACCGAAGACTCTTTTTGATGTCTATTTTGACAGTATTCTTGACGAAATAAACAGTCACAGTGTGCTTTTGTACAATCTGCTGCGCACCTCAAAGTGGAGCTTTACCGACGATACACATGTCACAGTCACACTTGAGGAGACAATAATCGCAAAGACCAGAGGCAATTCGATCATAGAATTTCTTGAGAAGGTGTTCTGCGAGCGCTGTGGGATGGATTTTATCGTTAAGCTGCAGTACGAAAAACCAAAAATCAGCAAATACCGTCAGAATGCTGACAAGCAGATTGAGCAGGAGGTGCAAAATATTGTCGCCCGCACTAAATTTGCCATGGCAAAGGATGACGGTGATGAAGATGCTAAAGTGGCTGTCGATGACGGTGCAATGTTTGTAGGAGGCAGTGAGAATGCATCTGGTACAATAAATGATAGTAAAACTGAGACAACTAAAGTTTCAAACAGGAAAATAGAGGCAAAAACAAACTCTGACAGCAATTCAAGGAGTAATTCGGCCGGCACTGATAAAAAGCCTGAGAAGAAATTTGAAAAGAAATTTGAAAAGAAATTTGAGAAGAAGTTCGAGCGCAAGGGAGATTTCAGGCGTAAATATGACAATGACCCGGATATCGTATACGGAAGAAGCTTTGATGATGAGGAGATGTCCATTGAAAAGATTGACGGTCCTATCGGTGAGGTTACAATAAAGGGAAAGATTCTTACGGTTGAATCCCGCGAAATCAGAAACGAAAAGACTATCATCATGTTTGCGGTCACTGATTTTACAGACACCATCATGCTCAAGCTCTTTGCCAGAAATGACGACGTAGCAGATATTCTTGCATATATTGCCCCGGGCAACTTTGTTAAGGCAAAGGGAGTTGTGACTGTAGATAAATATGACAGTGATTTGTCAATAAGCTCAATAGTCGGGCTTAAAAAAATACCTGACTTTACATCAAAGAGAGAGGATACTGCTGCCGAAAAACGTGTTGAGCTTCACTGTCACACCAAGATGAGTGACATGGATGGCGTGTCTGACGTAAAGGATATTGTGAAGTGTGCCATGCGCTGGGGGCACAAGGCTATTGCTATTACGGACCACGGTGATGTGCAGGCATTCCCTGATGCTAACCATACTGTGGATGATAAATTTAAGGTCATTTACGGTGTGGAAGCATATCTGGTCGATGATACAAAGGATATTGTGGAGAATGCCGCCGGTCAATCGCTGGATGATAAGTACGTGGTATTTGATATAGAGACAACAGGCTTTTCTCCGGAAAAGAATAAAATCATAGAAATAGGTGCGGTGAAGGTCATCGGTGGAGAGATTGTAGACCGCTATTCCACATTTATAAACCCTGAGGTACCTATTCCGTTCAGGATTGAGGAGCTCACCTCGATAAGGGATGACATGGTTATCACATCTCCAACAGTGGATGTCATACTGCCACAGTTTATGGAGTTTTGCAAGGACTGCACCATGGTCGCCCACAATGCTGACTTTGATATGAGCTTTATAAAGCGAAACTGCGCACTGCTTGGCATGGAGTGTAATCCTACAATTGTGGACACGGTGGCTCTTGCGAGAGTGCTTCTGCCACAGCTAAACAGATTTAAGCTGGATACAGTGGCCAAGGCTCTAAACATCTCGCTTGACCATCATCACAGAGCGGTGGATGATGCCGCATGTACCGCAGAGATATTTGTCAAATTCATAGAAAAGCTAAAGGACAGGGGCATATCAAGCTTAGATGAGGTAAATGCCCTGGCAAAATCATCTGTTGAGATGATAAGGAAGATGCCTACATACCATGCCATCATTCTTGCAACCTGTGACCAGGGGCGTACCAATCTCTACAGGCTTATCTCACTGTCACACATCAAGTATTATAATAAGAGACCGAGAATACCAAAATCAGAGTTTAACAAGTATCGTGATGGGCTTTTAATAGGCTCAGCCTGTGAAGCAGGAGAGCTTTACAGGGCTATTTTAAACGGAAGACCACAGGAGGAAATCACAAGACTTGTGAATTTCTATGATTACCTGGAGATACAGCCTCTTGGCAACAACGCATTTATGATACGTGACGAGGATTCCGATATTGCTTCAAACGATGACCTTATCGATATAAATAAGCGAATCGTAAAGCTTGGAGAAGAATTTGGAAAGCTGGTTGTTGCAACCTGTGACGTACATTTCTTAAATCCCGAGGACGAGGTATACCGTCGTATTATCATGGCCGGTAAGGGCTTTAAGGATGCAGATGAGCAGGCTCCGCTTTACTTAAGGACCACAGAGGAGATGCTAAAGGAGTTTGAATATCTCGGAAGCAAAAAGGCTGAAGAGGTAGTCATCACCAATACCAATAAGATAGCAGATATGTGTGAGCGTATCTCACCGGTCAGACCTGATAAATGTCCGCCGGTTATCGAAAACTCTGACGGCATGCTTCGTGAAATCTGCTATAACAAGGCAAACAGGATGTACGGAGATCCGCTGCCGCCGATAGTTAAGGAACGTCTTGACAGAGAGCTTAACTCTATTATTTCAAACGGCTATGCCGTAATGTACATCATCGCACAGAAGCTTGTGTGGAAATCAAATGAGGATGGTTATCTGGTTGGCTCGCGAGGCTCCGTAGGAAGCTCGTTTGTTGCAACCATGTCAGGTATTACAGAGGTTAATCCGCTGCATGCTCACTATTTGTGTACACACTGCAAATACAGTGATTTTGATTCACCAGAGGTACAGGCATTTTCAGGCCGTGGTGGCTGTGATATGCCGGATAAGCTCTGTCCAAAGTGCGGCAGACCGTTAAGCAAGGAGGGCTTTGATATTCCGTTTGAGACCTTCCTCGGTTTTAAGGGAAACAAGGAGCCGGATATCGATCTGAACTTCTCCGGTGAGTACCAGTCAAAGGCACACAAATATACCGAGGTTATTTTCGGAGAGGGCCAGACTTTTAAAGCCGGAACCATAGGTACACTTGCTGACAAGACCGCATTTGGATACATTAAAAACTATTATGAGGAGCGCGGTGTCAGAAAGCGAAACTGCGAGATAGACAGGATAGTGCAGGGCTGCGTCGGTGTTCGACGTACTACGGGACAGCATCCTGGTGGTATAGTCGTGCTGCCGATGGGTGAGGAGATTAATACCTTTACTCCTGTACAGCATCCTGCGAATGATATGACCGTTGACATCACGACAACGCATTTTGACTACCATTCAATCGACCACAACCTGTTAAAGCTCGATATACTTGGACACGATGATCCTACCATGATTCGTATGTTGCAGGATCTGACAGGTGTTGACCCAACAAAGATTCCGCTTGACGACAAGGCTGTCATGTCACTGTTTCAGAACACCTCCGCTTTGGGCATAGAGCCTGAGGATATCGATGGATGTCCGCTTGGAGCTTTAGGTATACCGGAGTTTGGTACCGATTTTGCCATGGGCATGCTCCTTGATACAAAGCCAAAGGAGTTTTCTGACCTCATTCGTATCGCCGGATTATCACACGGTACCGACGTATGGCTTGGCAATGCACAGACTCTTATCGAGGAAGGCACAGCTACCATTTCAACCTGTATCTGCACCAGAGATGATATTATGACATATCTGATTTCCATGGGACTTGAATCTGAGGAAGCCTTCAACATCATGGAAAAAGTGCGAAAGGGCATTATTGCCAAGGGCAAATGCCCTCAGTGGCCACAGTGGAAGGAGGATATGAAGGCACACGGTGTACCTGACTGGTATATCTGGTCATGCGAGAAAATCAAGTACATGTTCCCTAAGGCTCATGCTGCGGCATACGTTATGATGGCATGGAGAATCGCCTACTGTAAGGTTTTCTATCCGCTTGCATACTACGCAGCATACTTTTCAATCCGTGCTACAGGCTTTTCATATGAGCTTATGTGTCAGGGAAAGGACCGACTCGAAAACTACATGAAGGACTATAAGAAAAGAAAAGACACGCTGTCAAACAAGGAGCAGGATATATTTAAGGACATGCGTATCGTACAGGAGATGTATGCAAGAGGCTTTGATTTCATGCCTCTTGATATATACAGGGCTCACCCTAACCGTTTCCAGATAATTGACGGTAAGCTCATGCCAGCCATAAACAGTATTGACGGACTAGGCGACAATGCCGCTATTTATATTTCGGAAGCGGCAAAGGACGGACCATTCCTCTCAAAGGACGATTTCAGGGAGAGAACTCATGTATCGCGAACAGCCGTAGACCTCATGTCAGATTTGGGACTGCTTGGTTCACTGCCGGAGTCAAACCAGCTTTCACTTTTCGATTTCGGAGCATAATCTGGCAGTTTAGCATAAAACATATACTTTAACAATAATAAAAATCCACTACTCATTGACAGACTTATAAATCTGTAAATAGGGTAGTGGATTTTGCGTATAATATGTATTGATTTTAAATATTAAATCTTATTTTAATTTTCTTCAATAAAATCTATCTGATACTCATCCATGTACTTGATACGTGCAAGTGAGTAAACCTCATAGCCCTGCTCGTTGATCTTTTTTCTGCCAGGCTGGAATGACTTCTCAATAAGGATTCCTATACCGGCAACTGTAGCGTGAGCCATGCGAAGAAGTCTGATGGCACCTGTAGCAGCCTCTCCGTCAGCCATGAAATCATCAATCAAAAGAATATTGTCATCCTCTGAGATAACATCGCGTGAGAGTGTAAGCTCATAGCTCTTCTCTGTTGTATATGAAGTAACCTGTGTCTGATATAAATCATTATGTAATGTCTTTGAAGGCTGCTTCTTTAAAATAACAAGCGGTACATTCATCTTGGCTGCTGCCATAAGTGCAGGAGCAATTCCTGAGCTTTCTATTGTGACAACCTTTGTGATTCCCTTATCGGCAAAGTGATTTGCGAAATCCTCACCGATGTGCTCCATAAGCACCGGATCTACCTGATGGTTGATAAATTTGTTGACCTTTAAGATATTTGTGTCAATAACCTGGCCATCCTTGAGAATTCGATCTTGCAGTTCTTTCATTTTGTTCACCTCATAAAAAATAAATTGTTATTATTATAGCACTATTCTTCGACAATATCACTATAAATTTTAGAATAAATTTCTTCAACCATATGATCGAGGAAGCTTTCCTCAAGCAGACTGTATTTTTCAGTAATGACTGATGTGATAAGCTCAGCTCTTTTGTAGTATAAATCACCTGAGCAGGCATCTCCTTTTTCACTCGATGACGCTAAAGTCATAAGCTCGTCCCTATGAGTGACGGTCACGTATTCCATGATTTCCTCTTCGAGGGAATTATTCCGGTCAATTTTTTTTGAAATGTCCTTAAGCTCCATAAATGACTTCATTCCTATGATAAAAAATATCAAGAAAACAAGCCCCATTACGATAGAAATCATGAGCTTGTTTACCGAGTCTAAAGCGGCAAGCTTTATAACTCCTGTATCAAGCAGCACAATAGCAATAAGCCCTATCGCACCGACTGCGGTGAAGCACTGTCCGGTTGCTTTTGTATCCTCGTATCGTTTTTGTTCATCAACGTATATTTTCATACGTCCTCCATATTGTTTAATTATAGTTATATGTTATAATGAAACGATGAAAATTACAATATTATGTGTAGGAAAAGTTAAAGAAAAATTTTACAGAGATGCGATTGCTGAGTATTCAAAGCGCCTAAGCCGTTACTGTAAGCTTGAAATCACTGAGGTTTCCGATGAAAAGACAAGCGAACAGGCCACACAGACAGAGATAGACATCGTAAAAAATAAAGAAGGTGAGAGGCTTCTTAAAAATATAAAAGACGATGCATATGTATTTTGTCTGGCGATAGATGGAAAACAGCTTGATTCGGTTGAGCTGTCACAGAAAATAGATAAGCTTATGACAGGAGGCAAAAGCCATCTTGTTTTTGTAATAGGAGGCTCTCTGGGGCTGTCCGATGATGTATTGAAGCGCGCTGACTATAAGCTTTCATTTTCTAAATTGACATTCCCCCATCAGCTCATGCGCGTAATTTTACTGGAGCAGATTTACAGGTCGTTTCGCATCAGCAATAATGAGCCGTACCACAAATAACCGGCATAATTCAGCCTAAATAAACATATGTTAATATATGAAGATGCAAAAAGTAACTGATTCGTTCGAGCTTCCAAAGGACATAGTGTTAGGGCTTCCAATTGTAACAGCATATGGTTATAATGAGTTGACTATAGAAAACCACAAGGGTATTCTGTCATTTTCGGACAAGGCCGTAACTGTAAGGGCAGCAGACAGTACCATAAAAATATCCGGCAGCCGCCTTGAAATCAAGGAATTTACAAAGGATTTAATAATAATAGCCGGTCATTTAAAGGGTGTTATATATGAGTATTAAAGCTTATGCAACAGTAAGGCTGACAGGCTGCAATATCAGGCGCTTCATAAATCTGTGCACCGCAAACCATATAAAAATATGGAACCTTAAATTTGTAAGTCCAAAGGAATATGAGGCCTGCTGCAGTACAGAAGATATTTTTCTAATGAAGCCGCACCTGAAAAAGACGCATACAAGGCTTCTCGTGGTAAAAAGACAGGGGTACTTTGCGATAAGAGCATTTCTATATAAAATACGTATTATTACGGCTGCAATTACCGGCGTTTTTTGTATACATGCACTCATCTGCACAAGAATCTGGCACATTGTGCCTGAAGGAAACCGTTTCACGTATGATAAGTCGGTCATCTCCTTTATGGAGAGTGAAAATGTAACAATAGGCAGCCACAAGAGAGCAGATTACAGCCTCCTTGAAAAGAAGCTTGAGGAAAAATATCCCGATATCACGTGGTGCAGTATATACATAGAAAAAAATACCATGAAAATTGATATATCAGAGGGAATAAATTATAGGTAAATTATGACAAATTTTATTTTTATGTTATAATGGAAAAAATTTTGATTGAAAGGCACATGAGCTAATGAGTTTAAATGAAGTATCTATAAAAATACCGGGCGAATATATACCAAACGTCTTTGGGCAGTTTGATGCATTTGCCAAGAAAATAGAGCGCACACTGCACGTAACGCTTGTCTTAAGAGATGATTCCTTAAAGATTATCGGAGCGCAGGGAAATATTGATGGGGCAAAAGAGGTGTTCGAGCAGCTCATTGCGCTGGCTGAGAGAGGCAACGTCATTACAGAGCAGAACGTAAACTATGCACTTGCACTTTTAGAGGAGCATAGAGGCAGTGAGATTGTTGAGATTGACAAGGATATCATTTGTCACACAATAAATGGCAAGCCTGTAAAGCCAAAAACCATAGGCCAGAAGGAATATGTCGATGCAATCAGGAAAAACATGATTGTGTTTGGCATGGGGCCTGCCGGAACAGGAAAGACCTATCTTGCCATGGCAATGGCTATAACAGCTTTTAAAAATGAGCAGGTGGGCCGTATTATTCTGACACGTCCTGCGATTGAAGCAGGCGAGAAGCTTGGCTTTCTGCCGGGAGATCTGCAGAGCAAGATTGACCCATATTTGAGACCATTGTACGATGCTCTTTATCAGATAATGGGAGCTGAGAGCTTCCAGCGCAACATGGAAAAGGGCCTTATTGAGGTGGCTCCTCTTGCGTACATGAGAGGCCGTACACTTGACAATGCATTTATCATACTTGATGAGGCACAGAATACAACTCCTGCACAGATGAAGATGTTTCTTACACGAATCGGCTTTGGCTCAAAGGTTGTCGTGACAGGTGATGCGACACAAAAGGATCTTGCACCGGGAGCAAAATCAGGGCTTGATGTGGCACTTAGGGTGCTTAAAAACATAGATGATATAGGCATATGCAATCTGACAAGCAAGGATGTCGTGCGTCATCCGCTTGTACAAAAAATCGTTCAGGCATATGATGATTATGAAAATAAGCAGACTGCAAAGACTGTAAGAAAGCAGAGGAAGAGCAATTGAGAAGGGTTGTATCGGTTGTTGCGATATTTTTATCCACTATTGCCCTGTCATTTGTGCTTAGCCTATTAGGCGATTTGTATCCGGACGAATGGATTTGTATTGCTTTTATAGATATTATTTTTTTTATGCTTATATTATTTGAACTAGAGTATGAGAGAGCAAAACTTTTGTTTTCCAATAACAGAAGGACGGATTATGTCAGGTTTGCGTTAGTCTTTTTGTTTTGCTGTATGTTATGCGCAGGCTTTGGAATACTGCCGCTGTACAGCAGACCGGTAATCGTTTTAGCCATTTTGCTCTGTCTTGCAGGAAATGAGATTCTTTCATTGGTATGCGGCTCATATTTTTGTATTCTTCTTGCGGTTACTGTATCAGGAGATTATTATGAGCTTATATGCGAGCTTTTTTTGGTTCTTGCAGGTGTTATGCTTGCCAGAATGCTCAGGGAGGACAAGCTTCAGATATGTATATATATTATTATTATATGTCTAAGCATTGTGAATCCCGGCATATTCTATTATATGTCGACAAAGGAATTTTCTGAAAAAGCTTTTGTTGCCGGTGGCGCCGGCGGCATTTTATCTGCTTTTGCGGGTTTTGTGTGTGCGAGAATATTCAGGCCGAAAACCTCTGACGAGGTTAACGACAAGCTTATAGCTATTATATCGGATGATTTTTCGGCGGTTAAGGAGCTTAAGGAGCATTCGTTTTCAGAATATAATCATAGCAATTTCGTATCCACGGTTGCAGTCAAGGCGGCAAAGGCGGCAGGCTTAAACACAGCACTTTGTGCGGCCGGAGGCTTTTATTACCGCATAGGGCAGTGGCAGAAAAAAAAGAGCATACTCTACGGAGTTGAGCGTGCTGAAGCAATGTATTTTCCGGAACAGCTCACCAATATTTTGTATGAGTATTATGGAAAGCTTCGGAAGCCGCAGACACCGGAATCCGCTCTTGTGCATATGGTAGATGCGCTTATTGTGAAGCTTGATCACATAAAAGCTGATGTTGCAGACAGTGAATGGAATCATGATATTCTTATTATTCAGCTCTTAAACGAGCTCTCGGCGTCGGGAATATACGATGAATCCGGACTGAGCATGAATCATTTTCTAAAAATAAGGGATTATCTTAAAAAGGAGGAATTACTAAAATGAGTTTTTTTCTCGAAAAGGAAACAGAGGTTGATTTTGACTTTGATTATGAGACTCTGGCAAAAGAGGTTGTTGAGTTTTCGCTCGAACATGAGCTCTTTCCTTATGAGGCGGAGGTTAATCTGACACTGACAGATAACGCCGGAATACATGCCATCAATAAGGAATACAGGCAGATAGACAGACCTACAGACGTACTGTCTTTTCCGATGCTTTCATATGAAACACCCGGGGACTTTTCTTTCCTTTCAGATGAGAATGAGGATGATTTCAATCCAGATACAGGTGAAGTCATGCTCGGTGACATAATCATATCCGTTGACAAGGTAAAGGAACAGGCCTTAGAATACGGACACAGCGAAAAAAGAGAGTTTGCCTTTCTGATTACACACAGCATGCTTCATCTGTTCGGATATGACCACATGGAGGCTGATGAGGCTGCCGTAATGGAAGAGCACCAGAGAAAAATACTTGACGCTTTAGGTATAACACGCTAATATTTAAGCTGGTTATCAATTGAAACAGAGGATTTATAAATGTCTAAAAAAAATAATGGGGCAAGCAATGCCTTAGTACAGGGCTCTATACTTGCCGTAGCATCTATCATAAGCAGAATAATAGGACTCATATATCGTATACCGATGCAGCGTATATTGGGGGACATTGGAATCGGCTATTATTCCACAGCTTTTGAAATATATAATGTCATGCTTATTATATCATCATACAGCTTACCGCTTGCTGTATCAAAGATGGTTTCAGCCAAGATGGCAAAAAAGAGGCGGACTGCGACGTATCAGATACTGAAGTGCGCTCTGCTTTTTGCAACCATCAGTGGCACAACAGTGGCTCTCATACTGTTTTTTGGTGGCAATTTTTTTGCGACAACGCTTCTTAACACACCATACAGTATTTTTGCCTTAAGAGTACTGGCTCCGGGGCTTTTGGTAGTTGCAGTGCTGGGCGTAATCAGAGGCTTTTTTCAGGGACTGGGTACTATGATGCCGAGTGCCGTCTCACAAATAATAGAGCAGATAGTAAATGCCATAGTCAGTGTATGGGCTGCATATGTGCTATACCGTACAGGTACAAGGATTGGCGCAGTGCTTGGTGACAAGGAGCACTATGCCGCTGCCTACGGTGCAGCAGGCGGTACACTTGGAACAGTGCTTGGCTCTGTAGCAGCACTTTTATTTGTAGTATTTATCTTTGCCATCTATATGAAGGTGTTCAAGAGACAGATGAAAAGAGAACGAAATGTCAGGGTGAGCTCATTTGGCTACACAATGAAGATTCTTGTAATTACGGTTATTCCGGTGCTTTTAAGTACTACTATATACAATATCAGTGGCATCATAGACCAGGGTATATTCAAGCAGGTTGCACTGCTTCAGGGATACACTCAGAATGATATAGACGTATGGTGGGGTGTATACACCGGAAAGTACAAGCTTTTAATCAATGTGCCTATATCCATAGCATCAGCCATGGCAGCATCCTTTGTTCCGGTGCTTACAGGTGCATATCACAGGGACGATATGGAGGCAGTGAGAGGACAGATTAATCTTTCTACACGCTTTATTATGGTTGTCGCATTCCCATGTGCAGTAGGACTTGCCGTGTTTGGACTGCCGATATTTAATATACTGTTTTCAAGCACCCGTGCAACAAATGCTGAGGCATCACTTATGATGTATGTCGGTGCGGTTGCGGTAGTATTTTACTCACTTTCCACACTGTCAAACGGACTGCTGCAGGGCATTGACAGGCTCAAAGTTCCGGTAATCAACGCTGCGATATCGATTGTAGCGCATGTCATAGTGCTCATACTGCTTATGCTCATATTCAGGCTCAATATACATGCAGTTGTGCTTGCCAATACGTTTTTTGCACTGCTCATGTGCTTTATGAACAGCATGGCTTTAAAGAAGTACAGCGGCTTTAAACAGGAAATAAAAAAAACCTTTATCATACCTGCCATCAGCTCACTCATAATGGGAGTTATTTCGTATATAGTATACTTTATACTTTACAAGGCCTGTCATATTGAGATTATCGCTTTCATTCTTGCTGCAATCATTGCGGTTATCTCATATGCAGTGGCGCTGCTTTTACTCAAGGGACTGACTGAGGATGAGCTTAGACATTTTCCAAAGGGCACACTTATCATAAAAGTGGCAAAAAAATGTCATTTATTATAAAATTGAATAAATAACAAAAATTTACAGATACTGATTTTGAGGTGATAATATGAAAAGCAAAATCAGTATCTGTTTTTTAACTATTGTTGTAATTCTTCTTGCACTTGTTATGATAGAAAAAATCAATACGCAAAAAGCTGCAGACAAGGCCACGATAATTGCACAAAGTAATGAAAATGATAAAGAAGAGAAAAATAAAAAAGAAAGCCTTCTGACATCAAATGAGGCTAAGAATGCAAAATACTGCATCAAAAATGACTCCGGAATGCTGTCTGTATACAACGGCTCAGCAAGTGAAAAATACTTTGACACAGGTGTGTATTTTGAAGAGCTTCCCGAAGAGGTAAAAAATAAAGTGACAAACGGACTCTACTTTTTTGACGAAACTGATTTGTACGATTTTCTTGAAAGCTATTCAAGTTAATGTTAAAATAAATCAGTTAGGGGAAAGAATATGTACGATGTAATTATAATAGGTGCCGGTGCATCCGGGCTGATGGCGGCAGCAGTTGCTGCATCAAAGGGAGCACGTGTGGCACTTTTAGAGCACAAGGATGATATAGGAAAGAAAATACTTGCAACAGGAAACGGCAGATGTAATTTCACAAACACTGATATGTCCGTAAACAAATTCCACGGCAGTAAATCGCTGATTAAAAACGGGTTGTCGCAATTTAATTATGCAGACACAATACGTTTTTTTAAAGAACTTGGAATACCTGCATATGACAATGGTGGCTACATTTATCCAAATTCAAGGCAGGCAGCATCTGTTGTGGCAGCCTTTCGAATGGAGCTTATGAGGCTTCATGTGGATGTGAAAACAGGCATTAGTATTACAGAAATCAAGGCTGCAAGGATTACGGCTGATGACACAAATTCTGTTGCAAATCTGGCATCTAATAAGAAAGCATATGACCTGACCGGTTACAGCATCCAAACAGACAAGGGCAGCTTTAAGTCCAAAAGGCTTATCATAGCGTGTGGCCTTACGGCTTCCCCAAAGCTTGGAAGTGACGGAAGCCTGTTTCGACAGATAGAAGCTCTCGGACATCATATCCAAAAGCCATTACCCGCGCTTTGCGGCTTTAGCTGTGATGGCCTTAATTTCAAAAAAATCACAGGTGTCAGGTGCGATGCTACCGTCGCTTCCATGATAGACGGTCAAATGACAGAGCAAAATACAGGGGAGCTGCAGTTAGCTGACTATGGCATCTCAGGCATCCCGGTTTTTCAGATTTCAAGTCTTATGTCAAGAGCCCTCGATAAAGGTCAAAGGGTCGAGGTGATAATTGACTTTTTGCCGGCTTTTAGTGATGATGAGCTTAATGGGTACATAAAGGACAGAAGCATTACAACGACAGACAACCGCTCGCTAAATGAGATGCTTAACGGACTTTTAAACAATAAGCTTCTTCTTGAGCTGATACACAAATCAGGTGTATCTCCTGACAAAAAGGGAAGGCTGTTGACAGATGATGATTGTAAAAGTCTCACCCACTCTATAAAGCATACAGCCGTTTCGGTAAAAAAGCCAAGAGGAGCCGAATTTGCACAGGTGTGTGCAGGCGGCATATGTACAAAGGAAATAGATGTACGTACATTGGAGTCCAAAATCCATCCGGGGCTTTACTTTTGCGGAGAGCTGCTTGATGTGGACGGCATATGCGGTGGCTACAATCTGCAGTGGGCATGGACAAGTGGATATATAGCAGGAGAAATGCAGTAAATGATTAAAATTAACCAGATAAAGCTCCCCGTCACGCACAGTGATGAGGCATTAAAAAAGAAAATAATAAAAATGCTTAAGCTCAATGCCAAGACAGGCTTTACATACCGCATATTAAAGAAATCACTTGACGCGCGTAAAAAGCCTGAGCTGTTCTATACATATTCAGTTGCTGTAGAGATAGAGGATACAAAAAATAGCGAAGAAGCAATTGTAAAAAGAGCAGCCAGCTCATCTGTGATCATATACAAAGAAAAAGAGTACCGGATACCTGCGCACGGAAATATACCGCTTGACAGGCGACCTGTTATTGCAGGGGCAGGTCCTGCAGGGCTGTTTTGTGCATATATATTGGCAGAGGCAGGTTTTCGCCCGATGGTTATCGAGCGTGGCAGCCGGGTTGAGAAAAGAACCTGCGATGTACAAAAATTCTGGGAGAGCGGCATACTTAATCCCAAAAGCAATGTACAGTTTGGTGAGGGCGGTGCCGGAACCTTTTCAGACGGCAAGCTGAATACATCCGTAAAGGATCCTTCGGGCAGAAATCGTCTTGTGCTTGAGACATTTGTGCGCTTTGGAGCAGATCCGTCCATACTTTATGACAACAAGCCACATATTGGTACTGATGTACTTTCAGAAGTAATTGTCAACATGCGCGAGTTTTTGGTTGACAAAGGGGCTACATTTGTATTTGACACCTGTGTAAACAATCTTGACATAGTTTCCCAAAAGCTATTAAGTGTTTACACGGATTCTGACCGTAACAGTAATAGTGAAATAAAGACAGATGTATGCGTTCTGGCACTCGGACACAGCGCCAGAGATACATTTGATATGCTTTACAACAAAGGCTTTGATATGGAGTGCAAGAGCTTTGCCGTCGGCTTTCGCGTGGAGCATCCGCAGCGCATGATAGATGAATCACAGTATGGTATTCAAAAGAAAATCATACTTCCTCCAAGCCCTTACAAGGTTACCTCCAATTTTCCGAATGGCAGAGGAGTCTATTCATTCTGCATGTGTCCGGGAGGATATGTGGTCAACTCATCGTCAACCGAAAATCACACGGTGGTTAACGGTATGAGCTATCACGACAGAAACAGCAAAAATGCGAACAGTGCCATCATAGTATCTGTTTCGCCGAAGGATTTCGGTGCAGATGATGCCCTCGCCGGAGTGAGATATCAGGAAAGGCTTGAAACAGAAAATTATAATCGAGGCAATGGTTTAATACCACAGCAGCTTTTTGGTGATTTCTGTGATGACAGATTAACAACAGCATACGGTGATTTTTGCTCCTGTACAAAGGGAAACACCGTCTTTGCAAAGCTGAATGGACTGATGAACGCTGACATGGAGCAGTCGTTCAAGCTTGGAATGGAACATTTTGGTCATCTGATACATGGCTTTGACAGAAAAGATGCAATTTTGTCCGGTATGGAGACACGCACATCTTCTCCGCTTCGCATAAAAAGAGATGAATCCTTTGAGAGCAACATCTCGGGTGTATACCCTTGCGGAGAGGGCGCAGGCTATGCGGGAGGCATTACATCTGCGGCAATCGACGGCATAAAGGTCGCAGAAGCAATTATTAAAAAATATAGGCCGGATTTCGAATAATATATACACATGAATAATATTTATACACATAAAGAGAGGAAATATTCGTGGCAGAAGTATCACCAATGATGCAGCATTATCTGCAGACAAAAGAACAATATAAGGATTGTATTTTATTTTATCGCTTAGGAGACTTCTATGAGATGTTTTTTGATGATGCGATAATGGTTTCAAAGGAGCTTGAGCTTACACTCACAGGCAAAAACTGTGGACTTGAAGAAAGAGCTCCTATGTGTGGAGTACCGTTTCATGCGGCAGACTCATATATCAACAGACTCGTATCAAACGGTCACAAGGTAGCTATCTGTGAGCAGATGGAGGATCCAAAGCAGGCAAAGGGAATCGTAAAGCGAGAGGTAATCCGTGTTGTGACACCTGGCACTAACACTGATATGGCTTCTTTAGATGAGGCAAAAAACAATTACATAATGTCGATTGTATACACTGAGGACAAATACGGCATAGCAACCTGTGATGTCACAACAGGTGATTTTTTCACGACAGAGGTGGATGCGGAAAGAAAGCTGTTAGATGAGGTGAGCAGATTTAATCCATCGGAAATCATATGTAATGAAGCCTTCTACATGAGCGGAATAGATGTTGACGATATGAAAAACAGACTGTCAATTACTGTTTCAGCACTCGACTCATGGTATTTTTCTGATGGTCTTGCAAATGAGACACTGCTTTCACATTTTCATGTACAGACAATAAATGCTCTGGGGCTTGAGGATTATGAGAGTGGAGTCATAGCTGCCGGCGCACTGTTAAAGTACCTTTACGAGACACAGATGAACTCGCTCGACAATATACTTGAACTTCATCCGTACTCAATAGGCAAATATATGATAATTGACAGCTCATCAAGACGTAATTTGGAGCTGGTTGAGACACTTCGAGAAAAGCAAAAGAGAGGCTCCCTGCTTTGGGTACTCGACAAGACACGCACTGCTATGGGTGCAAGACTGCTTCGCACCTATGTCGAGCAGCCCCTTATCGAAAAGGCAGAGATAATAAAGCGCCAGAAGCTTATCGAAGCACTTAATGCAAACGAAATCACAAGAGATGAAATCAGGGAATACCTTAATCCTATTTATGACCTTGAGCGTCTCATCACAAGAATCACATACCAGTCAGCCAATCCGCGCGACCTTATTGCATTCAGGGATTCTTTAAAAATGCTTCCACCAATAAAGCAGCAGCTTTCAGACATACCGTGTGAGCTTACCGATGAGATTAATGAAGAGTTCGACGAGCTTAAGGATATATATGAGCTTTTACTTTCATCCATTGAGGATGAGCCGCCTATCTCACAGCGCGATGGAGATATCATAAAAGCTGGATACAACGAGGAGGTTGACCGTCTTCGAGACGCAAAAACCAAAGGTAAGACATGGCTTGCAGAGCTTGAAGCCGGTGAACGTGAAAAAACAGGCATCAAAAACTTAAGAATCAAGTATAACAAGGTCTTTGGATATTACCTTGAGGTCACAAACTCCTTCAAGGATATGGTTCCAGATTATTACGTGAGAAAACAGACACTTACCAATGCAGAGCGCTACATAACACCGGAGCTTAAAGAGCTTGAGGATACCATTCTTGGAGCTGAAGACAGGCTCACATCACTTGAGTATGAGCTGTTTCGTGATGTAAGAAAACAGATTTCCGACAATGTTTCAAGGATTCAGAAAACAGCCAGAGCTATAGCACAGATTGATGTTTTTGCTTCGCTTGCGCTTGTTGCCAGCCAGAATAATTACTGCAAGCCAAAGATAAATGAAAGCGGAATAATAGACATAAAAAACGGACGTCATCCTGTAGTTGAAAAAATGATTACAAATGACATGTTTATAGAAAACGATACATATCTGGATCAGCACAAAAACAGAATCTCAATCATCACTGGACCAAACATGGCCGGTAAATCCACCTACATGAGACAGACAGCACTTATCGTTCTCATGGCACAGATTGGAAGCTTTGTACCTGCACAAACTGCAAATATCGGTATTGTAGACCGTATCTTCACGCGAGTCGGTGCATCTGACGACCTTGCAAGCGGCCAGAGTACATTTATGGTTGAGATGAACGAGGTGGCAAATATACTAAGAAATGCAACCGCAAAATCCCTGCTCATTCTCGATGAGATTGGACGAGGCACGAGTACATTTGACGGACTAAGCATCGCCTGGGCAGTTGTAGAGCATATAAGTAATCCAAAGCTCCTCGGAGCAAAGACGCTTTTTGCAACCCATTATCACGAGCTCACCGAGCTTGAGGGCAAGCTTGACAGTGTAAATAACTATTGCATCGCTGTAAAGGAAAAGGGCGATGATATAGTTTTCTTAAGAAAAATCGTAAAGGGCGGAGCTGACAGAAGCTACGGCATACAGGTTGCAAAGCTTGCAGGTCTGCCGGATTCAGTCATAGAGCGTGCCAAGGAAATCGCAGAGCAGCTTCTTGCAAATGATATCACAGATACTGTAAAAAGCATATCCGTTGACACTGGCCACAAACATAAAAAGGAGCATCTTGACGAGGTTGATATGACACAGATTTCACTTTTCGACACAGTGAAGGATGATGATATAATTGACGAGCTTCGAAGCATAGACATAGGCAACATGACACCACTTGATGCGTTAAACAAGCTGTATCAGCTCCAGAACAAGATTAAAAACCGCTGGTAGAAAGGATTAAAATGCCAAATATTGCCATATTAAATCAGGAAACAATAGATAAAATAGCTGCAGGAGAGGTTGTTGAGCGTCCGTGCTCCGTGGTAAAGGAGCTGGTGGAAAATGCCATAGATGCAGGCTCCACAGCCATCACTGTCGAGATAAAGGAGGGTGGAATCTCATTTATCCGTATCACTGACAATGGCTGCGGAATTGAAAGAGACCAGGTTGCAGTTGCATTTTACCGTCACAGCACGAGCAAAATCCGTTCGGCAGAGGATTTACTTACTGTAAAGTCTCTCGGCTTTAGAGGTGAGGCGCTGTCAAGCATCTCGGCTGTTGCCCGCGTTGAGCTTATCACAAAGACATACGATGAGCTCACCGGCACCAGATATGTGATTGAAGGCTCGAAGGAGCTTTCCAACGAGGAAATCGGTGCTCCGGACGGTACTACCTTCATAGTAAAGGATTTGTTTTATAATGTTCCGGCAAGACGTAAGTTTTTAAAGACAGCACAGACAGAGGGCAGCTACATAAGCGATATGGTTGAAAAGCTTGCGCTTTCACATCCTGATATATCGTTTAAGTTCATAAATAATAACCAGACAAAGCTCCATACCTCCGGAAACGGCAACAGAAAGGATATAATATACCATATATTCGGACGCGAGATATCATCATCACTGCTTGAGGTGAAGCATGAATGCGAATACTTTAAGGTGGAGGGCTTTATAGGAAAGCCTGTCATCACAAGGGGCAACAGAAATTATGAGAATTATTTCATAAACGGCAGGTATGTAAAGAGCAATATATTGTCACGTGCAATAGAGGAGGCCTACAAGAGCTTTCTAATGCAGCATCAGTATCCGTTTACAGTGCTTTACTTCACATTTTTCAGTGAGCTGGATGTTAACGTGCATCCGACCAAGATGGAGCTTCGGTTCGACAACAACAATGAGATATATGTCGAATTGTGTGACACAATATATGCAATTCTATCTCATAAGGAGATGATTCCCGAGGTGCCTGTAGACAGTACGCCGGCGCCTAAAAAGATAGTGCATGAGTATAAGGAGCCAATACCGGAGCCGTTTGAGAAGAGGCGTATCAATGAGGTGAGGGCAGCGGAATCAAGGAGTGTGTACGGACAGAGCGTGACGTCAGCAGTAAAAGATTACTCAGCAATAGAACCTGCTGCAAAAGAGCCTGCTGTTAATGAGCAACTCACAGATAACACATCAAAGATGCAGACTGCTAAAGCATCTACATCTGCGCTTGTTGCTGGCACCGACAATTCAGTGGAACTAACGCCTGAGACTTCCACCGCGTATGAACCTGCACAGGTTGTCACCGGCACCCAGCAGACACTCGGCGATTACGACAAGGTTTTTCTAACAGAAAGCTCCAAGAAGCAGTTTTCCATCATAGGCCAGCTCTTTAAGACCTACTGGCTCATAGAGTTTGAGGACAAGCTTTATATCATAGACCAGCATGCAGCCCATGAAAAGGTACTGTATGAAAAAACAATGGCAAGACTTGCAAATAAGGATTTTACATCACAGCGTATAAGCCCTCCGATTGTCATGACTCTTGATGCAAGGGAAAGCGAGATGCTTGAGAAATACAGGCCGCAGATAGAGCAGTTTGGCTATGAGGTGGAGCATTTTGGCGGCAAGGAATACATGATCAGTGCTATTCCAGATAATTTGTTTAACATAGATATGAAGGATCTGTTTATAGAGATGCTCGATGATTTTTCCAATGCGACAGGCAGGCAGACTCCTGATATCATCACGGAAAAGGTCGCATCCATGTCGTGCAAGGCAGCAGTCAAGGGCAATGACAAGCTTACTCTTCCTGAGATAAATGAGCTGATAGATGAGCTTTTGTCACTCGACAATCCTTACAACTGCCCACACGGCAGACCCACCATCATCTCTATGAGCAAATATGAGATAGAAAAGAAATTCAAACGTATCGTATGACAACATACGCATTTGAACAGAGGTGCAATATGACACAAAAACCGATGATTGTCCTGACAGGACCGACAGCAGTAGGAAAGACAGCTCTATCGATTGAGCTTGCAAAAAAAATAAATGGTGCTATAATATCCGCGGATTCCATGCAGGTATACAAATACATGGATATAGGCTCTGCGAAGGTTACAGTCGATGAGATGGACGGCATAAAGCACTATCTGATAGATGAGCTTGAGCCATCTGACGAGTTCAATGTATTTATCTTCAAGGATATGGCAAAAAAAGCACTTAATGAGATATACGAAGCAGGAAAGATACCGATAGTTGTCGGCGGCACCGGCTTTTATATCCAGGCGCTTTTGTATGACATTGATTTCACAAAGCAGGATGTGGATGAATCGTACAGAAAGAGCCTGTACGACTTTGCAAATGAGCACGGAAACCATGCACTGCATGAAAAGCTTAAGGATATCGACCCTGCATCCTACGAGAGTATCCATGAGAATAACGTAAAGCGCGTCATCAGGGCAATTGAATACTATCACACCTGCCATGAGCCAATTTCAAAGCACAATGAGACTGAAAGAGCCAAGCAGTCTCCATACAGCTTTGCCTATTTTGTACTGGATGATGTAAGACAAAGGCTTTATGAGCGGATAGATAAGAGAGTTGATATCATGGTTTTAAACGGACTTGTCGATGAGGTGAAAAAGCTAAAGGCAATGGGCTGTACGAGCGATATGGTATCCATGAAGGGCATAGGCTACAAGGAAATCCTTGCATATCTCGATGGAGAATATTCACTTGATGAGGCTGTGGACAAGGTAAAGCTTGAGTCAAGGCGTTTTGCAAAGAGACAGCTAACCTGGTTTAGGAGAGAAAAAGATACCATATGGATAGAAAAAAATGAATATTCATATGATGATAATAAAATATTAAATAAAATACAAGAAGTTTTAGCAGAAAAGAGGATTATAATTTGTTAGATACCAATGAAGCCATTTACAGGCAGTATGAGACACTTGGAATATCAAAGGAGGTTTTGGATTTCGGAATCTCTGTAGAAAAGGAGCTTAAGGAGCGTTTTGAAAAAATAGACACAAATGCTGAGTATAATCAGCTTAAGGTCATAGCCGCCATGCAGAAAAACAAGGTGAGCGCAGAGTGCTTCCAGACATCAAGCGGCTACGGCTACAATGACCTCGGAAGGGATACACTTGAGAGAGTGTACGCAGACTGTTTTGGCGCAGAAGATGCACTTGTAAGGCCTCAGATTACCTGCGGTACACATGCACTTGCACTTGCACTTATGTCAAACCTGCGCCCGGGCGATGAGCTTTTAAGCCCTGTCGGAAAGCCTTACGATACACTTGAAGAGGTAATAGGCATACGCCCTTCAAAGGGCTCACTTGCTGAGTACGGCATCACATATGCGCAGGTTGATTTACTGCCTGACGGTGAGTTTGACTATGACGGAATAAAGAAAGCCATCAATGAAAAAACAAAACTTGTCACAATCCAGCGCTCTAAGGGCTATGCTACAAGACCTACACTTTCGGTCAAAAAAATAGGCGAGCTCATCGCCTTTGTAAAGAGCATAAAGCCTGATGTGATCTGTATGGTCGATAACTGCTACGGTGAGTTTGTTGAGGATACAGAGCCTATCCAGGTTGGAGCGGACATGATGGTTGGCTCACTGATCAAAAATCCGGGAGGCGGACTTGCACCGATCGGAGGCTATATTGTCGGCAAAAAGGAATGTGTTGAAAATGCCGCATACCGTCTCACATCTCCGGGGCTTGGCAAGGAGGTTGGAGCCTCACTCGGAGTCATCCAGTCATTTTATCAGGGTTTTTTCCTTGCACCGACTGTCGTTAGCGGAGCATTAAAGGGAGCAATCTTTGCCGCAAAAATCTATGAAAAGCTTGGTTTTAAGGTGGTTCCTGACGGTACTGAAAGCCGCCACGATATCATACAGGCTGTAGAGTTCAATAACCGCGATGCTATGATAGCTTTCTGCGAGGGCATACAGGCAGCAGCACCGGTGGACAGCTATGTGACACCTGAGCCATGGGCTATGCCGGGCTATGACAGCGATGTCATCATGGCAGCAGGCGCATTTGTGCAGGGCTCATCCATTGAGCTTTCTGCTGACGGTCCTGTGAAGCCTCCATATGCGGTTTATTTCCAGGGAGGACTCACATGGTACCATGCAAAGCTTGGAATTTTAATGTCTTTACAAAAACTTTATGAGAGAAATCTTGTTAAGCTTGATTAGGTGTGCTACAATTAACTGAAAACTTTGCTTAAATCCGTTGTCAATCGCCTGGGAGAAGCGAAAGGGATTAAATGCAGACAAACAAAACAATTAAAGAATTACCGGCATCCGAGCGTCCTTATGAAAAATTTTTATCTCTTGGGGCATCCGGACTGTCCGATGCAGATTTACTGGCCATCATTATCAAAACCGGCACAAAGGACAAAAGTGCTGTAGACATAGCACAGGAGATACTTTCCGGCCGGCATGGCAACCTCTTAAATCTTTATGAGATGTCATATGATGAGCTTATTCAGGTTTCGGGAATCGGACAGATTAAGGCAATACAGCTTAAGGCTGTAGCAGAGCTGTCGATGCGCATCTCAAAAGCAAAACGGGCACGCAGCATACGCATGAATACACCTGTCACAATAGCTGATTATTATATGGAGCAGATGAGACATCTGCAGCAGGAGGTTGTGATATGTGCCTATTTTGATGTAAAAAGCCGGTTTTTAGGTGACAAATTCATATCCAAGGGTTCACTCAGTTCGTCTGTTGTGGACATAAGTTCCGTCATGAGGACTGCTTTGGAGAAAAATGCGTCAAAGATAGTTCTTTTACACAATCACCCCAGTGGCGACTGTACTCCCAGCAAAGATGATATAGCTGTTACAGACAGGCTGGCGGAGGGCTCAAGGATTTTTTCAATAGAGCTTTGTGACCACATTATCATCGGAGATAACGAATATTACAGCTTCTATGAAAATAAAATTATATAAACAGAAGACGAGGTAGAATCATTATGAGTAATAACGTTTATGGAATTGATTTGGGAACCAACAATTTCAAGGTATATTCAAAGGCAACAGGCAAGACAATGCTTGAGAAAAATACTATTGCGGTAGTGAATAAAAATCAGATATATTCATATGGCAATTCAGCATATGCCATGTTTGAAAAAGCTCCTGAAAATATTTTGGTCAAATTCCCGGTGGTAGAGGGAGTTATCGCAGATTATAATCTTCTCCAGAAAATGATATTTGATTTTCTGGAGCACAGAATAAAGGCAAGAATAAAGAATGCTGAGTTTATAATAGCTGTTCCTACAGATATTACGCCTGTAGAAAAAAGAGCATTCTATGAGATTTTTTATAAGAGCAAGGCAAAGCCAAAGAAGGTGCTGCTTTGTGAGAAGCCTATAGCTGATGCTGTAGGGCTTGATATCGACGTAAATGAACCGACGGGAGTCATGATTGTTGACATGGGAGCTGATACTACAGAGACATCTGTAATATCACTTGGCGGACTGGTGCTCAGTGACCTGCTTCATTTTGGCGGCAACAGACTTGATGAGTCGATTATTTCCTACATCAGAAAAGAATACAACCTTGTAATAGGCCAGAAAACAGCCAAATCATTAAAAGAGACAATAGGCTCAGCCCTTCCGGGACGTGAGGACAGGATGGTGGTTGTGGGACGTGACGTATTAAGCGGACTTCCTATAGAGATGGAGATATCTTCTGAAGCCATATATGAGGCAATGAAGTCAAATCTTGAATCAATATGCACATCCATAAAAATGATACTTGAGAAAACTCCGCCGGAGCTTGCAAAGGACATTATTCATTCAGGAATATATATCACCGGTGGCGGTTCAAAGCTTCAGGGACTTGGTCAGCTCTTTGAGCAGATTACAGGAATAAAGGTAATTCCTTCAGAGTTTCCTGAGGAAAGTGCTGTAAGAGGCCTTGTTAAGATTGTTTCCGAATCAAAATACAAGACACTTCCGTTCAGCATAAAATAACAAAATCCTAATCAGAGGTTCAAATGAGTAGTAAATTTCGAAAAAGAAAAAGAAATCGTAATAATAAGCTGCCAGCAAGATTCACTCTTCTTATAATGACCGGAGTATGTTTTCTTACAATATTTTTAAGCCTTACTCTGAACATATCCGGAGGGCCGTTGCAGGATGCTGCCGGATATGTATTCGTACCTATGCAGAAGGGCATTAATAATCTGGGAAACAGCATTTCGGACAAGATAACAGAGTTTCGTACATTGGGAAAGATTAAATCTGAAAATAAAAAGCTGAAAAAACAGGTTGAGGAACTTACCACACAGCTTACCACCAATAAGCTCGAGCAGTATGAGTTAAATAATTACAGAGAGCTTTTTGACCTTGATGCTAAATATCCGACCTATCAAAAGGTTGCTGCAAGTGTTATAGCAAAGGACAGTGGCAACTGGTTTTCAACCTTTACCATTGACAAGGGTAAAAAAGACGGCGTGGACGTCGGCATGAATGTGCTTGCCGGAAGCGGTCTGGTTGGTATTGTCACCGATGCCGGCAACAATTATGCCAAGATCAGATGTATTATTGATGATTCAAGCAAGGTGAGCTGCATGGTTTCAACCACAGAGGATAATCTCACTGTAAGCGGTAATATAAAGACAATGAACGAAAATAAGGTTATCACATTTACAGAGCTCAAGGATGATGATGGTAAAGTACAGGTCGGAGATCCTGTTGTGACATCATACGTTTCAGACAGATACCAGCAGGGAATTTTGGTGGGATATGTCACATCTGTTGAGAACAATTCCAATAACCTTACCAAGTCCGGCACCATCACACCTGTCGTTGATTTTGAACATATTGAAAATGTAATGGTAATTACACAGCTCAAGAACACAGGTTCAGATGATACTCAGGCTACAGAAAGTACTGAAAATTCGACACAGACCACAACAGAGTAGGATAGAGGAGCATAATGAGACGTAAAATAGTATTATTCATCATAATTACAATATGCTTTGTATTGCAGACTACCTTGTTTAAATCCTTTGCAATAGCCGGTATATCACCAAATCTGTTAATAATAGCAGTATCATCGTTTGGATTTATGCGTGGCAAAAAAGAGGGACTGTGGATAGGATTATTCAGTGGACTTCTTATTGACATTTTTTGCGGAAATTATTTAGGTGTATATGCTCTAATATATATGTATATCGGTTTTATCAATGGTTTTTTCCAAAAAAGATTTTATCCGGATGATATCAAGCTTCCGATGCTCCTTATTGGAGGCAGTGATCTGATATACAATCTGTTTGTATATTTTATAATGTTTCTGCTTCGAGGCAGATTTCAGTTCTGGTATTATCTTAAGTCAATAATTATTCCTGATTTTGTATACACAATGGTTGTCAGTATACTTTTGTATCTGTTATTTCTTAAGATAAATCAGAAGCTTGAAGAACACGAGAAAAGGAGAGCAAAGAAATTTGATTTATGATATAAAAGATTATCTGAAAAAATTTTTCAGCTCCAGGCTGTTTGTTTTGGCAGCAGTAATAATTCTTTTATTTGCAATACTGGCAGAAAGAATTTTCAGTCTTCAGATTGTTAATGGAGCTGAATATCAGAAAAACTTTATAATGCTTATTAAAAAGCCACTTTCAATAGATGCTTCGCGAGGCAATATATATGATTGTAATGGCAATCTTTTAGCGTTTAATCAGCTTGCCTACTCGGTTGTTATTTCTGATAACGGTAATTATTCTTCAACAAAAGAGCACAACAAGCTTCTAAACAAGGAGCTTAAGGAGCTTATTGCCGTCATAAAGAAAAACGGTGGAGAAATCTATAAGGATTTTCCTATTGACCTCAATGAAGACGGTACATACAGCTTTAATATTACATCTGAGACATCACGTAAAAGGTTTCTCTCGGATGTTTTCGGCAAGAAATATGAAAAGCTTGAATATAATAAAAAGCTTGGTTTTGATGAGGCTAATGCAACTGCCGAGAATGTCATAGACTTCCTTCGTTCTAATCAGAATGAGTGCTTTGATGTGAGTGATAAATATGATAAGCAGACAATATATGACATTGTTGTTGTAAGATATGCTATCAAACAGAACCGCTTTACTAAGTACAAGACTACTACCATTGCGAAGGATGTAAACGATACAATAGTTGCCTATGTGAATGAGCATTCAGATACTCTTACAGGTGTCTCAATTGAGGAGGACACTATAAGAAAATACAATTATGCTGAATATATTTCACCAATTGTGGGTTATACCGGTAAGATTTCGACTGATGAGTACAATGAACTGTCAGAGGATGACAGCTCATATACACAAAATGACATGGTTGGAAAGTCAGGGCTCGAACAATACTATGAAAGCTATCTCCGTGGTAAAAACGGTGAGAAACAGGTATATGTCAATAACGTTGGTAAGATTACCGATGTAATCAGCCAGAAAAATTCGGTTTCCGGAAATGATGTGTATCTGAGTATTGATATAAAACTGCAGGAGGCAACCTACAAGCTTCTTGAGCAGGAAATCGCAGGAATTGTCTACTCTAAAATTAAAAGTGGCGAGATTCCCATTACGGATGTATATTTTGCTTTATTGAATAACAACGTAATTGATTTGAACCATTTTAATGCGGCTGATGCCTCTGCTACAGAGCAGTCTATATACACCAGCTTCAGTGAGCAGCTTCAGGGGGCGCTTGGCACGATAGACAATGAGCTTCAAAACGGAAATACAGGAACATCCGGTATGTCAGAGCAGGTGCTTGATTATTTCACCTGTGTAATGTCTATGCTCAGTGATGACGGATTATTACTGTCTGATCAGATAGATTCATCTGATTCCACATACACAGCATGGAAGGCAGGCACTGTATCACCAAAGGATTATCTCAAATACTGCATATCAAAGCAGTGGATAGATATAACAAAGCTTGATGTGAATCAAAAGTATGCCGACTCATCCGAGGTGTATTCAGCACTTTGTTCATATATTGAAAACGGATTGTCAACAAATAAGGATTTTGCCAAGATAATCTATAAATATATGGTCAATTCAGGTGCCGTTACAGGTCAGCAGCTATGCCTTTTATTATTTGACCAGGGTGTTTTAGATTATGATGATGCGACAGTTAACAATATAGCCAACGGTTCTATCAGTCCTTATGCTTTTCTGATGGACAAGATTAATAACATAGAAATCACCCCGGCGCAGCTCGCCCTTGACCCATGTACAGGATCATGTGTCATAACAGACATAAACACCGGACAGATAAAGGCCATGGTCAGCTATCCCGGCTATGATAACAACAAGCTTGCAAATACTGTGGATGCCGATTACTATCAGGCATTAAGGGAGGATAAGTCGAATCCGTTATGGAATTATGCCACCCAGGAACAGACAGCACCGGGTTCTACCTTTAAGATGGTTTCAAGTACAGCTGGACTTGCTGAGGGAGTGATAGATACTTCATCAAAGATAAACTGTACTGGAATATTTACAGATATAAGCAATCAGCCAAAATGCTGGATTTATCCAGGAGCACATGGCATGGACAATGTGTCAGAGGCACTACGTGATTCATGTAACGTATTTTTTTATACAACAGGCTTTAGGCTGGCAAGTAAGGATACAGGCTCCTACGATGATGAAAATGGTATGAAATACATACAAAAATATGCATCTATTTACGGCCTTAATGAGAAATCCGGTCTTGAAATTGTAGAGAGAACACCATCCATAGCTACACAGTACCCTGTAATGGCAGCAATCGGACAAAGTAATAACAACTTTACGACGGTATCACTGTCAAGATATGTGACTGCTGTAGTATCAGGAAAACTGTATGATTATAAGCTGATGAATAAAATTATGGATGCTGATGGAAAAACTGTAAAACAGTACGATTCCAAATTTAAAGATATATCAGATACCTTAAACCAGAGTCAGTGGGATGCTATACACCAGGGAATGCGAATGGTTGTTGAGGATCTTCATGATGTATTTGGCGGTTTCACAGGTGTTGAGGTTGCCGGAAAAACCGGTACAGCCCAGCAGGTTGAAAATCGCCCGAACCATGCTCTTTTTGTGGGATATGCCCCTTACAGCAATCCTGAGATTTCGATTGCTACGCGTATCTCATACGGCTACAGCTCACATAATGCGGCTGCAGCATCAAGAAATATAATTTCATACTATTACAATCTGGAGTCACTTGAGGACCTTCTTTCTGTAAAAGCAGAGGGCGTTAATTCATCAGGTTCAAGTGCCCGTACAGATTAATTTGGAGGAAACAATGGCTTTACCGGTAGTACTCAAAAGCGGTAAAAACTATGTGAGTGTTGTGCTTGACGATGAACTGCCGTTTGAAGAACTGCTAGTCAGCATCATAAACAAGTTTCGTGAATCAGAGTATTTTTTAGGTACAGAGCCCTTTGCCATCATGATAGAAGGCAGGGAGCTTACTGACCGCGAAAAAAATATAATACTGGATGCAATTTATGAATATACATCGGTAAATATATCACACCTTATTGAAAATGATGTGATAAAAGAAACAATTGCTGAAATGCAGGCATATGATGATATGCATTTATCCGGTAAAAAAGGTGACAATAACTGTCTCTTTATCAAAAGAGATGTTATTATGAAAGAAAAAGTATTTGCGCCCGGTAATATCGTGGTTTACGGAGATGTCAAAAAGGGCGCAATCGTCAAGGCAGGAGCCAATATTATTATACTTGGAGCCTTAAAAGGGCAGGCATTGGCAGGAAATGACCCAGTGATAAAGGATCCTTTTATCATGGCAAATGATTTCAGGCCTGAAAATTTCAGGATAGGACCGCTTGTTGGAAATGCTCCGAGGGCAAAAAAATCAGTTTTGAAAAGGCATCAGCCGCTGCCTCTCATTGCAGAGTTTACGGATGGTGAAATTCAAATATATTCAATTTAATATTATAATCATAACTAACGGAGGTTTAAATTTGTGGGTGAAGCAATAGTTTTCACTTCAGGAAAAGGCGGTGTTGGTAAAACAACAGTAATATCCAACATCGGAGTTGAACTTTCACGGTTAGATAAAAAAGTTATCATGCTCGATACTGACATGGGACTTAGAAATCTGGATTTGGTAATGGGAATTGAGGACAAGGTGAATTATAACCTGCTTGATGTACTGAGCAATAAATGCCGTATAAAACAGGCAATTGTCCGCAACAAAAAATATCCGAATCTGCATCTGATTCCGGCGGCCCTGCATATGGATGGGCTTTTGCAATACGAAGCCGGATTAAAAATTCTGGTGGAGGAGTTAAAAGCACATTTTGACTATTGTCTGATAGATGGTCCGGCCGGAATAGACAGCGGCTTCTTCTTTTCTATAGCTCCCGCTGATAGTGCAATAGTTGTGACCACGCCTCATATATCGGCAATACATGATGCCGGACGATGCATGGAAATACTTGATTCAAAGCATTTCAGGTCAGTGTCGGTTGTAGTTAATGCATACGATGAGCGTATGGTGAGAAAACATCAGATGATTTCTTCAGATGACATAGCAAATATTCTTTCAGCAAATATCATTGGTACGATACCACTTGACAAAAACATTATTGTATGTCAGAACAGGGGTGTGCCAATCTGTGAGATGCATACAAAGTCACGTCGTGTGTTTTCAATACTGTCACGGCAGATGCTTAACAATGTATCAGACAGATGCGAAGCGGAGGTAATCTGAATATGAAAAAATTTAAAAGAACCGCAGATTATGCCAAAAACCGCCTTGCACTCATCATTGCAGAGGATTCAAGTGCATGCGCTCATGCTGAAAGCATGACACAGATAAAAAAGGAAATCAAAAATGTCATACACAGACATTTGAATATAAGTGATGATGCTTATGATATTAAAATTATCCTACGTGATAAATAACATATATTAGTTTTACAGATAACAGATAGGAAGTAACAAAATGCTTAAACAGTATAGACTAAAGAATTATCATTTTCAATTGGTATTATATATGGTGGTTTTGACGATTATTGGCATTCTGCTGATAGGCAGTGCCAAGCACTCCGTACAAAGCAAGCAGATAATAGGCTTTGTAATGGGACTGACTATTATGATAGTGCTTTCCCTTATAGATTACACATTTCTGCTCAAATTCGTGTGGATATACTATGCCGGAATGATTGTGCTGTTGTTACTTGTTCTATTTGCAGGTGATGATGCAAAGGGTGCACAGCGCTGGTTTGAGATCGCAGGTATCAGATTTCAGCCTTCTGAGCTTGCAAAAATTATACTTATTTTGTTTTTTGCTTATTTCTTTTCCAGGCTTGAGGATAGTATAAATACAGTAAGAACTCTTGCATTATCTGCAATTTTTTCCGGTATACCTTTATTTCTTATCTTAAAACAGCCGGACAACTCAACAACAATTCTTACTGCATTAATTTTCGCTGCCCTCTTGTTTATTAGCGGATTAAGTTATAAAATAATAATGCCAGTACTTGGAGTTTCAGTACCGATAGTTTTGATAGTGATAAGCTATATATATACACATGCCGATGCACTCATCAAAAAAGGCTTTTACCCTGCTACACGTATAATGTCGTGGCTTGACCCGACAAATTACGCTGATACAGCAGCACAGCAGAGAAACTCCATCTGGGCAATAGGCTCAGGGCAGTTGTTTGGTAAGGGACTTAACAATTCGGTTGTCACCTCGATGAAGAACAGCAATTATATTATAGAGCCTCAGACAGACTTTATTTTTGCTGTAGCCGGTGAGGAGCTTGGCTTCGTTGGGACAATCAGTATAATAATTCTTTTGCTTCTTATCGTAATTGAGTGTATACTTATAGCCAGAAAGGCAAAGGATACAAGCGGAAAGCTGATATGCTGTGGCATGGGAGCTCTTATAGGCTTCCAGGCATTTATTAATATATGCGTGGCAACCGGACTTATGCCAAATACCGGTATGACACTTCCGTTTGTCAGTTATGGACTTACATCACTTGTTTCACTGTATATGGGAATGGGTGTTGTCTTGAATGTAGGGTTACAGCCGAAAAAATATTCATAAGGGAGGTTAGCAATGAACATAGGATTAGTTGCACATGATTCAAAGAAAAAACTTATGCAGAATTTCTGCATAGCATACAGAGGTATTTTAAGCAAGAATAATTTGTACGCAACAGGCACAACAGGACGTCTGATTGAGGAGGTTGCAAACCTTTCGGTACACAAGTACCTTGCAGGCCATTTAGGAGGCATTCAGCAGCTTGGAGCGCAGATTGAGCATAATGACATAGACCTTGTTATTTTCCTTCGCGACCCATTAAAGCCAAAGCCACACGAGCCGGAGGTAAACAGCATTTTCCGTATATGTGATGAGCATAATATACCTCTTGCCACAAATCTTGCAACTGCAGAGTTACTCATATTATCTTTAGACAGAGGAGATCTTGACTGGCGTGAGATGTACAAATAAATTTAACAAATTAAAAAGTGTATTTTGTCTGGTCTGTATTTTGACACTTTGTCTGACAGGCTGCGGTGACAAGATTGAGAACGCATATGATCCATATGCCAATGACTATATTAACGGTTACAACGGAATGGATTATTTCAGTTCGAAGCTTTGTGTGACAAATGACGTCAATTTTGGGCCGGATTCGGTTTCATCATCTTCTGTGGCTGAGGGAGCAGGTGCATTTAATGTGGATACACATCAGGTGCTTTACAGCCAGAATATATTTGAAAAGCTGTATCCGGCCAGCACAACAAAGATTATAACAGCATATATTATTTTAAAGAACTGCGATACAAATGCTACTGTCACTGTAAGCCATGATGCCGCAAATCCGGGAAATTCATCATCTGTCTGCGGCTTAAAAGAGGGTGACGTAATGACAGTAGGCGATTTATTATACGGTCTGCTGCTTGAAAGCGGTAATGACGCGGCAATTGCGCTTGCGGAATTCTATTCCGGTTCAATAGAGGCCTTTGCGCAGGAGATGAATAATACAGCTAAAAGCTTTGGTGCTACCAACACAAATTTTGTAAACCCAAGCGGACTGCCTGATGAGAATCATTACACTACAGTGTATGATATGTATCTCATATTCCAAAATGCAATATCGCTTGAGAGCTTCGTAAATATCATAAGCTCACAGACGCACGATGTATCATACACTAATGCATCCGGAGCGGCTGTTACAAAAACATTTAAAAACACTTGCGGATATCTGACCGGAGCTTATAAAGCACCGGAAAATATTACTGTAACAGGAGGAAAAACCGGCACCACCGGTGAAGCAGGATATTGCCTGGTACTGCTTAGCCAGAATGCAAAAAATGAGCGTATTATAAGCATTGTATACAAGGCAAACGGCAGGAGAGATCTTTATACTCTTATGAATGATATATTGAGCGGATTTGCTAATTAATTATTGAGTTTTAGGATTATTTATACTATAATATTATTAAAACAAGGATAATTTTTATCTAAAATCACAATATTTATAGGAGGAAAAAGCCATGATAGAAATAATTTGCGGGGAAAAGGGCAAAGGAAAGACAAAAGAGCTTTTAAACAAAGTGAATTCATCAGTAAAGGGCAAAGAGGGATCCATAGTTTATCTCGACAAGAGTCAGAAGCATATGTATGAGCTGAACAACCAGGTCAGATTAATTAATGTTATGGATTATCCTATAGATAATTGTGATGAGTTTTTAGGCTTTGTCTGCGGAATAGTTTCGCAGGATCATGATCTTGAGGAAATGTATCTCGACAGCTTCTTAACCATAGCATCGCTTGAAGAAGAAGGAGCAATAACCAAGGCAATTGAGAAACTTGATATCATCAGTGAAAAGTTTAAGGTGAAATTTATCTTAAGCGTATCAAAGAACATCGAGCAGTTACCTGAATGTGCAAAGGCGAAGGTCATCATTTCTTTATAATGTAGACTATAACTATGGGGTGTGTATTACACACCCCTTTTTTAAGGAGTAAATTCGTGTCCCGTAAGAAGAAAAATAATGTAGTAAAATATCATAAAGGATTTGAGCTCAATATAGGTTTTATTGTATTTTTCGTTATAATAATCTATGTAATATTTCATATATTTACATATTTTACTTCAAAGCCTATATCAGAATATGAGGTGCAACAGGGCACTATTGCGACCAACAATATATATAAGGGGCTTATAATCAGAAGCGAGAGCGTAGTTTATGCTGAGGAGAGCGGACAATTAAATTATTATGTTGCCAATGGTTCAAAGGTCAGCTCAAAAGATGTGGTTTACTCTGTGGACACAGATGGTTCTGTTTCTTCAAAAATTACCGGCGAGCAAAATGACTCTTCAGCTATAACAGATAAGGCTGCAGATACTATTATTTCTGACATTAACAGCTTTTCGTCGCGGTATGACAAAAAGAGCTTTTCGAAGGTATATACATTTAAAAGCAGTCTGGCATCTACACTTACACAGGAGCTCAGCCAGAATGCACTGACCAATCTTAGTGATATGATAACAAACGCTGAGGCAAACAATACATTTTACACCTATAATCCTGCATCACCCGGTGTGGTGAGCTATGGAATTGACGGATACGAGGATGTTACAACAGATAATTTTACATTGGACCAGTTCAATAATTCCAATTATAACAATAATGATCTGTCGGAGAACACCTCAATTAATCAGCTTGATCCGGTATATAAGCTGGTTACAAGTGAAAACTGGAATATTTTGGTTAATGTGTCCGATGATATGGCTAAGATGCTAAATGATAAATCAGTCATCCGAATACGCTTCTGCGAGGATGATTTTGTTACAACCGTATCATTTGATATTTTGAAAAAGGACAATGAATACTTTTTAAAGCTGAATCTCAAAAATTCATTAATCAGATACATTAATGAACGTTTTACAAATATTGAATTGGTGCTCAACTCAAATACAGGCCTCAAAATCCCTAATTCTGCTATTACACAGAAGGAGTTTTTTACAATTCCAAAAAAACTGTTTACTGAAAGTGGAAGTTCATCAGATTTGTCTGTAATGGTTCAGGACAAATCATCAAATTCCGTTACCATAGTAAAGCCGACAATCTTCAGTGAAAATGATGATTTTTACTTTGTCGATGATGATGATTTAAAGGAGGGCGATATAATACAACAGCCGGATTCATCGTCAACCTATACGGTTGGTACAGATAAGGATAAGCTGACCGGTGTATACAACATTAACAAAGGCTATGCTGTTTTTAAGCAGATTAAGAAGCTGTCAGAAAATGATAATTACACAATAGTGGAATCCCAAACCTCGTTTGGTATTTCATTATATGACCATATAGCACTCGACGGCAGTGCAGTAAAGGAGAATCAGACTATCAGAAAATAAAAATTTCAAGTATTATATTCATATACAGAAGGGATGATTTACATGTTAAAGGAAAATTTAGAACAAGTACAGAAAAATATTAACGAAGCGTGTGAAAGAGCCGGCAGAAATACAGATGAAGTAACTCTTATTGCAGTCAGCAAAACAAAGCCTGTTGAAATGCTTCAGGAAATATATGATTGCGGAATACGCGAATTTGGTGAAAATAAAGTACAGGAAATGTGCAATAAGATGGAGACTATGCCATCAGATATCAGATGGAATATGATAGGTCATCTTCAGACAAACAAGGTTAAGTATATTGTTGGCAAAACATCGCTGATTCATTCCGTTGATTCATTACATTTGGCAAAAGAAATACAAAAACAGGCCGTAAAAAATAACGTTATATGTGACATACTTGTTGAGGTCAATATTGCCGGTGAGGAGAGCAAATTCGGCACATCAAAAGCCGATGCTATTGCTTTAGTTGAAGAAATTGCAAAGCTTGACCATATCAGGGTGAAAGGACTTATGACTATAGCACCATTTGTTGAAAATCCTGAAGATAATCGCCAATACTTTAGAGGGATTAAACAATTATCTGTTGACATAGCAGGTAAAAACATAGATAATGTCAGTATGAATATTTTGTCAATGGGCATGACAGGTGATTATACAGTTGCAATAGAGGAGGGTGCCACGATGGTACGTGTCGGAACAGGAATTTTTGGAGCACGTGATTATGGTATTGCATCATAATTATTCTGTAGGAATATCTGACAGATTTTTCATGAAACAAAATAATAAGAAAAGGAATATATTTAACAATGGGTTTAATGGATAAAATTTTAGATAAAATGAGTCTGAATTCTGAGGATGACGAAGAATTTGATAACGAGGATTATATGGATGATTACGAAGAAGAGGAAGAGCTTCCAAGAAATCCTTTCAGAAGAAAGGAAAGGGTAAAAGAGGTTGAACCGCCGGCTCCAAAAGAAAAACCGGCAAAAAATTCATCGAAAATCACACCAATCTCAAAATCATCCAGAAAGCAGGTATCATCAGACATGGAAGTATGCGTAATAAAACCAAGTTCAATTGAAGACGAAATAGAAATTACAGACACTTTATTAAACGGACGCACTGTAATTATCAATATGGAAGGACTTAATGTAGATACAGCACAGCGTATCATAGATTTTACATCAGGCTCTGCATATGCACTTCATGGCAATTTACAGAAGGTTTCCAATTTTATATTTATTGCCACACCTCACGGCGTAGATATATCGGGAGACATCCAAAATCTTATGGATTCCTTTGATATTCCGGGAGCATCTTATTAATACCGGTCAATATTAAATAGTCGGTATTAAATATCAAATAACGGAGTATATATATGATGAAAAAAACAAAGAGCAGAAAACAGCTTTGCAGTGCTGCAATTATGGTATTTTTACTTGTTGCACTTGACCAGCTTACAAAATATCTTGCAGTTTTAAAGCTAAAGATGTCCGGCAAAGGTGTTTTTGAACTTATACCCGGCGTTTTTGAACTTAGATATCTGGAAAATCAAAGTGCTGCATTTGGTATGGATTTGCTTTCAATTATTCAGAGGATATTTCATTTCTCATATTGGGATAACAATCCAATGGCATTTCTGCGTGCCAAAATGATATTTTTCTCTGTAATAACGATAGCTGTAGTTATTCTGCTTTGCCTGTGGTATTGTAAAATACCTCACTCGAAGAGATTTGGATTATTAAACGTGGTTGTGATTCTTTTTATCGCAGGCGCTATAGGCAATCTTTTAGACAGAATTATTAATAATTATGTTGTCGATTTCTTTTATTTTTGCCTGATTAATTTTCCAATATTTAATGTGGCAGACATTTATGTTACTGTAGCGGCATTTATGTTTATCATACTCGGGCTGTTTTACTACAAGGAGGATGATTTCTCTGTAATCTTTCCTGATAGAAAGCATGATGGAAAGCATGAAAATTAGTGCGGTATGCGCTTTTTAAAGTGTGCAATGTAGTTTTAAATAGTTACTAGTTAATAAAATAAAAAAGAGAAAGCTTCACTATGAATAGAGATACATTTGAAGTCCAGAGTGAACAGGAGGGAGAACGACTGGATAAATACCTAAGCAGCATTTATCCGGATATTTCTCGCTCCTTTTTTCAACGGATACTAAAAGAAAATCAAATATTGGTCAATGATAAGCCCCAAAAGGCAAATTACAGGCTAAAGACTGATGACATAGTAGATGTCACAATTCCTGATGCCGTACAGACACCTATTCTGCCACAGGACATTCCTCTTGACATACTCTACGAGGATGATGACGTACTGGTAGTCAACAAGCCAAAGGGCATGGTTGTACACCCCTCAGCAGGGCATTACAGCGATACTCTTGTAAATGCCATAATGTACCACTGCAAGGACTCTTTAAGTGGCATAAACGGCGAAATACGGCCCGGTATAGTACATCGCATAGACATGGACACCACCGGCTCCCTTATTGTCTGCAAGAACGATGAAAGCCATATAAAGATATCCGAACAGATAAAGGACCATAGCTGCAACCGTATATATGTAGGCATTGTCTGTGGCAATGTAAAGGATGATGAGGGCACAATAGAGGGCGCAATAGGCAGGAATCCCAATGATCGCAAGAAAATGGCCATCAATGAGAAGAATGGCAAGCCAGCTGTTACGCATTATAAGGTGATTGAACGCTTTGGTGACTACACCTATATGCAGTTTAAGCTTGAGACCGGCAGGACACACCAGATACGCGTGCATATGGCAAGCATTAACCATCCGTTGCTTGGAGATATGCTGTATTCCAGCTATTCCCCGACAAAAAACCGGTTTAAAGGCCTGGAAGGACAGTGTCTGCATGCTAAAACTATAGGGTTTGTTCATCCAAAAACCGGCGAATACATGGAATTTGATGCACCTTTACCAAAATACTTTGCCAATTTGCTTGAAGTGTTATATAATATAAATAACAACTAAATTGAATTATCACATAGTGATATAGTTTTTATTATTTATATAAGGGGGGTCTGAATTATGGGATCAAACGAAATTTACACAATAGGAAGAGAATTTGGAAGCCTCGGAAAACAGGTCGGACAAGATTTAGCTAAAAGACTTGGAATTAAATTTTATGATAAAGAGCTCTTACAGCAGGCAGCTAAGGAATCAGGACTTTGCGAGGAAATATTTGAGTCACACGACGAAAAGCCTACAAACAGCTTTTTGTATTCACTTGTCATGGACACATACACCGGTGGCTCTTATTCCACAGCACCGTTTCTTGATATGCCTTTGAACCACAAGGTATTTTTAGCACAGTTTGATGCTATCAAAAAGATTGCGGCAAATGAACCCTGTGTTATCGTAGGCCGCTGTGCAGATTATGCTTTAGCAGACGAGCCACATTGTCTCAATATCTTCATACGTTCCAACATGGACGACAGAATTAAAAGAATCAGTGAAAGACTCAATGTCCCGGAGAACAAGGCTAAGGACATAATTAAGAAAAAAGATAAAGAGCGTTCAAGCTATTACAATTACTACACCAGTAAAAAATGGGGAGACGCAAGAAGCTATGATTTGTGTCTGAACACAAGCCAGATATCAGTTGAGGACTCAATTGAGCTTATACTTAAATACAGGGAATGCATGAGAAGTCACAATAAATAATCACATAATAATTGTATTGTTGTATAGAAAGCTATGGATTTAAAGCCATCGGAACTGATGCAAATAGATGTTCCGGTGGCTTATATTTTTTATATATGTATAAATAAATTATAGGTATTATAAAGTAATAATAAGTAGACACATGCATCTGCATATAGTACTTTGGTACTTTATATATAGTCATTTATTCGTTAAACTTAGATTTAGCGAATAAATGTGTACCGCTAAAAATTAGTACCGCTCCGCTTGCAGTACATTAGTATGCTTCAACATATGTCTGAAGTAGTCCTTTAATGCACTGCTTCCTTTGTCAATGTCTGTTAATGACTGGAATTTTCTACATCTGTTATTTTTCAGATATTTTATATTATTAAACACAAAAAGACGGTTGAAAAATTATCCGTCTTATACTATAATCGAGATAAAGAAAGAGTTGATCGGATATAAAACTTTCCGATTGCCTCAGTAGATAAAAATCTTAATTAAGAAATAGCACTACTTTGGTCGGTGGGTGCTATTTTCTTTTATTGTGTCCATCTATGTATGCCAGTGCAGTAAAGATTACAAGCAACAGAGTTAATACTTCCATTGTGTTCATGATTACCACGCCTCCTCTCCATCCGAACATAAACTGCATGTCCTTCTGTACTAGGGGCAACCGAAAAATCACACCCGACTCTTTCCCTATTCGATTATGAAGATATTATAACAGATTGTGAAGCTCATCTCAATTACAAGCTTTGAAATTTTATAAAAAGACGGTTGAAAAATCAGCCGTCTTTTATATTTGGAATTTATGATTTTATTATAAAATAGATAACACATCCTCCACAATCTGCTCTGCAGTCAGATGATTCTCCTTCAGTACAGCATCCACATCATACCTGTCAAGAAATTCCTTCTTCAATCCATAATTCATCACTTTCATATTGCTTGCACCATAGAATCGTGCGATTTTTTCACCAAAGCCGCCATCTAAAATACCATCCTCTAAAGTAATAACAGTATCATGATTTTGCTTAAGCTTAGTCAAAAGCGCCTCATCCAATCCAGTGATGTAATACGGATTGATTACAGTTGCATTGATTCCGGCTTCTTCTTTAAGAAGCTTCGCAGCCTCCTTTGCCAGTTCAAAGAAAGTTCCCAGACCGATAATCGCAATCTTTTCTCCTGTATGAGCCACCTCATATCTGTTGAGTGTGCCAAAATCCTTTGTCACCCTTGAGCCATCTGAAATCATCGGTCCGCCCGGCAGCTTTATTGCAACCGGATAAGATGTCTGCTCCATACTCCAGTCGAGCATGGCCAGATACTCTTCCTTTGTTGACGGTGCCAAATATACCAGGTTTGGAATATTTGATAGCATCGGAATATCCTGAAAGCCTAAGTGTGTAACATCATTCATTCCATATACGGATCCCTGGTATATTACCATTGTAATCGGACTGTTATTGATGCAGACATCCTGTGATACCTGGTCAAAGGTTCTCTGTACAAACGAACTGTATACACCATAAAATGGTTTACCACCATTTACTGCGATACCTGATGCCAGTGCCACTGCAGTCTCCTCTGCAATACCTACATCGACAAACTGACTGCCAGCCTCTTTTCTCTTATCCTCTGTAAAGCCCATAACAGTCGGCGTACCGGAAGTAATTGCAACAACAGAAGAATCATTTTTCATCTTTTCAAGCAGATATTCACAGGTCACAGAAGAATAATCCTCTTCCACATTGTCAAATAGTGGCTTTCCTGTTTCTATATCGAATGGACCGCTGTAATGCCACTGCTCCTTACATTTTTCTGCTGGTGCATAGCCCTTGCCCTTAAGTGTGTTTATATGCACTACAACCGGTTTAGTGCTGTCCTTGACCTCTTTAAATGCCTTAATAAGAGCTGCAACATCGTTGCCCCTGTCCACATACACATAGTCAAGTCCCATAGCCTTAAACAGATTGCATTCTGCCTGACCGTCAGTCTTTCGAAGCAGAGCAAGATTCTGATAGAGACCTCCATGATTTTCAGCAATCGACATATCGTTGTCATTTACTATAATAATAAAATTGCTTTGAAGCTCAGCAGCAAAATCAAGTCCCTCAAGTGCTTCTCCTCCGCTTAATGAGCCGTCTCCGATGACAGCAATCACATTGCCGTTTTCACCCTTTAAGTCCCTTGCCTTTGCAAGACCTGCAGCCAGACTGACCGACGTTGATGTATGTCCGACTGTAAAAAAATCATGCTCGCTCTCGTTTGGATTTGTATAGCCTGACACATCATCATAGTGCTGTTCAGACAAATACGCTTCCTTACGCCCCGTAAGCATCTTATGAGGATAACTCTGGTGCGATACATCATAAACAATTTTATCCTTAGGTGATTCAAATACATAATGTAAAGCGATTGTCGCCTCTACCATTCCAAAATTCGGTCCAAAATGTCCGCCATGCTTACTTGCTCTTACCAAAAGGGCATCTCTTATCTCCTGCGCCAGCACCGGCAGTTCATCTATCTTAATTTTCTTTACATCTTCTGGTCCGTTAATTTTCTCAAGATACATATTATATTTTGTCCTCCTATTTGTCCCAGGTCAATTCACCTGTCTTTATCGCATTCTCGTATTTAGAAATTTTATACTGTAAGCGTTCCATCGTGTTTTCAATCTGTTTTTTCTGCTCATCAAGCTGCTCGTATTGCTCCTTGAGAAGCTGACACCTTGCTTCAAATGTGGCATCTCCCATCTGAAAAAGCCTGATATATTCTATAAGCGCCTCAATCGGAACTCCGGCATTGCGCATACATATAGTGTGCTCCACCCAGCTGATATCTGATTCGGTATAATCGCGTATACCTCCTGCAGTCCGTGCAATCTGTGGAATCAGGCCTATGCGTTCATAATAACTGAGTGTATCAGTAGACACACCAAAACGCTCACTCACTTCCTTGATAGTCACTCACATCGCCTCCTTTTTGATTGTTACAATGAAACTATATCACTTGGAGTCCACTCCAAGTCAAGAGCTTTTCATCTGTTTTGTATACATTAAAAAATTATTGTGCTATAATCTCATTGATAAAATTTAAAAAGATTTCACACTCGGAGGAAAAATATGAACTATAAAGAATGCATTGAAAATGCCAGACCACGTCTTGGAAAATACTGCAAGGCTTGTCCTGAATGCAACGGACGCGCATGCAAAAACCAGATGCCCGGTCCCGGCTCAAAGGGCATCGGAGACACAGCCATACGCAACTACGACAAATGGAAACAAATCCGTGTAAACATGGATACTATTGCCGAAAATAAGCCTGTAGACACCTCTCTCTCCCTCTTCGGCCGTACCTTTAAATATCCGGTATTTGCAGGTCCTGTCGGTGCGGTACAGCTACACTACGGAGACTGTCTGGATGATGTAACATACAACGATATCCTCGTGTCAGCCTGTGCCGAGAACGGCATTGCAGCTTTCACCGGCGATGGAACTGACCCAAACGTCATGGCAGCAGCCACCAAGGCTATCAAAAATGCAGATGGTGCAGGAATACCTACCGTAAAGCCATGGAACATTGAGACCATACGTGAGAAAATGGAGCTGGTACATGAATCAGGCGCATTTGCAGTAGCTATGGATATCGATGCAGCCGGTCTTCCATTCCTCAAAAATCTTGATCCGCCAGCCGGAAGCAAGACAGTTTCAGAGCTTTGCAATATCATACAGATGGCCGGAACCCCATTTATTGTAAAGGGAATTATGACCGTAAAGGGTGCGCTTAAAGCAAAAGAGGCAGGCGCAAGCGCTATTATTGTATCAAATCACGGTGGACGTGTGCTGGATCAGTGTCCTGCCACTGCTGAGGTGCTTGAAAGCATCGTAAAGGCCCTTGAAGGCTCAGGCATTAAGGTTCTTGTAGATGGTGGCATCAGAAGCGGCACAGACATCTTTAAAGCCCTTGCACTGGGTGCAGACGGAGTTCTTATCGCAAGACCGTTTGTAACGGCTGTATACGGCGGTAAGGCCGATGGTGTACGTGCATACATAGACAAAATCGGTACAGAGCTTGAAGACACCATGAAGATGTGTGGTGTATCTTCGCTTGATGAAATCACAAGGGACTGTGTGATGACCTTCTAGTTTAAAAACGTGCTTCATGACTTTTCATTTTTATATAAATTCTTCATACAAAAGCACCATAACAGGCATCGTCACTACAGCACAAAGCGTTGTCACTACATTTATTGCGCTGGCATACCTTGAATCATTGCCATACACCTGACACATCTGTGTAACAGTCGATGCCGAAGGTGTAATAACCGCCAAGAAAACAATAAGCATACCAGCTTTAAATATTTATGTCTTAAAAGTCATGGCAATGCAAGTATCATGTTTAAAAATGATACTTGCATTGCCATATTAATTTCATTTATTATTTGTAAATATTCAGTTACTTTTATTTTATAATCTCGTAGTCCACTTTGAACAATCCCACACATCCGTCGCAAGCCCATCATAGAAATCCGGCTCATGGCATACCATCAGTATGCTGCCCTTATATTCCTTCAAGGCACGCTTCAGCTCATCCTTAGCATCCACATCCAGATGGTTGGTAGGCTCATCCAAAAGCAGAATATTTGTCTCTCTGTTTATCAGCTTGCACAGGCGTACCTTTGCCTGCTCACCACCGCTTAACACACGCACCTGACTTTCAATATGCTTTGTGGTCAGGCCACACTTGGCAAGCGCGCTTCGCACCTCGTACTGCGAAAATGCAGGAAACTCGTTCCATATCTCCTCAATGCATGTGGTTGTAACCGACTGATCCATCTCCTGCTCAAAATACCCTATCTCCAGATAATCTCCAAGTGTAACACTTCCTGAAAGCGGCTTTATCAGCCCAAGAATACTCTTAAGCAATGTCGTCTTTCCGATGCCGTTTGCACCGGTAAGAACAATCTTTTGTCCTCTTTCCATCTCAAGGTCGAGAGCAGATGAAAGCGGATCATCATAGCCAATGACCAGTCCATTTGTCTGGAAAATATAACGCCCCGGAGTACGCGCAGTCTTAAAGTTAAACTCCGGCTTTGGCTTTTCAGCAACAAGCTCAATAACATCCATCTTGTCAAGCTTCTTCTGACGTGACATCGCCATATTCCTTGTAGCGACACGCGCCTTATTTCTCGCCACAAAATCCTTCAGCTCTTTAATCTCCTGCTGCTGTTTGTTGTACGCAGCCTCAAGCTGGGCTTTCTTCATCTCATAGACTTCCATAAATTTGTCATAATCTCCGACATATCTGTCGAGCTTCTTATTATCCATGTGATAGATGAGATTTACCACGCTGTTCAGAAACGGTATGTCGTGAGAAATAAGAATAAACGCATTCTCATAATCATTAAGATATCGCTTAAGCCACTCAATATGCTCCACATCCAGATAGTTTGTAGGCTCATCCAAAAGCAGAATATCCGGCTTCTCTAAGAGGAGCTTTCCCATCAGCACTTTGGTTCTCTGACCACCGCTTAAATCGGTAACGTCTTTATCAAGCCCCAGGTCTAAAAGTCCAAGAGCCCTTGCAACCTCCTCAACCTTTGCATCAATCATATAGAAATCATGCATGGTAAGCATGTCCTGAATCGTGCCGGCTTCCTCCATCAGCTTATTCATCTCGTCCTCGTCCACATCGCCAAGACGCGCATATATGTCGTTCATCTCATTTTCCATATCATAAAGGAAATCAAATGCAGAGGAAAGAACGGAGCCGATAGTCATACCCTTTTCAAGCGCTGTGTGCTGGTCGAGATAACCCACACGCACCTTCTTGGCCCACTCTATTTTGCCCTCATCAGGCATAAGCCTGCCTGTGATAATATTCATAAAAGTCGATTTTCCCTCACCGTTTGCACCGACAAGCCCTATGTGCTCGCCCTTCAACAGTCTGAAGGAAACATCCTCAAAAATAGCACGGTCGCCAAAACCATGGCTTAGGTGCTCTACGTTTAAAATACTCATGTATACCTCTCTTCAAAATTTAGTCTGTATGCCCATATTGTTTTGCCAGTCTGTTAAGCTCATCATGAACCTCTTTCACCAGATTTTCCGGACCTATTATCTTAAAATTATCCCCCATTGCCATAATCCAATGAATAAAAAGCTTGTTATCAGCTACCTTCACAAAAACACGCGAATAAGCTTCATCCTTCTTTAAGATTGTCACATCAGTTCCAAACCTGTCAATCAGGACACCTATAGCGCTGTTTTTGCACAGTATCTCAGCCTTAATCTCTTCCCCATTGTACATACCAAACTTCGATTTGCCATAAGAAGCAATATCAAGTTTTTTGAGTTTCTCCCTGCCCTCACGTACTTTATTTTCAATCAGGATATTCTTCATCTTGTCAACACGGTAATGACGAATCTCCTTTACCTGTGTATCATGGTCATATCCAATCAGATAGTAATTGCCATCATTCCACAGCAGTCCCCATGGACTGACATGATATCTGGCGCCGTCATGCTTCACCTCAAGCTCTTTTTTCGTATTCCACCGGCAATATTGAAAAGAAAGGCTTGAATTATTTGCAATTGCATTGTGTATGGCATCGACATTTTTCATGATGTCGCTATTCATGGTTTTCACTCTTCCGGCAACGTATACCTGACGCTGCAGAGTGGCAGCCTCCTGTCTGCTTGTAAGACTCTCCAGCTTCTTAATAAGCTCATTGGATTTCTCCTCAGTGATGAACTTGGCAGCCGCGACAGAATCCACTAAAAGCTTAAGCTCCGCCAGCTCAAATGCCCTGCCAATCACCTGATAATGAACTGTCCTGCCATACTGCGTCTTTTTGGTTTTGATACCAAAATCATTCAGCTGGGCTATATCGTCATACAGACTTTTTCTCGCAGCTGTGACATCGTATGCATGCAGCTTGTTTAAAATCTCATCAAGCGTAATGTCATGATTGGCATCCGTATTATTCAAAAGAATTTTCGCCAGATACAAAAGCTTTAGCCTGAGTTCCCGAAAGTTTTTTAGTCTACATTTTGTGTCCGCTTATCGTTTTATCGATGGCGGGCACTGTATCTTGAAAGCTTTATAAGCATCGTTCATTTTCTTCACGGGCTCCGTAGTGATGAAT